>Ga0207797_1000578_pt1 | contig 28276 bp, 29 predicted proteins | sample PRCRCaboRojoPR_6_FD_187275 | JGI IMG/M metagenome (GOLD analysis project Ga0207797, IMG submission 187275) | Marine sediment microbial community from Cabo Rojo, Puerto Rico - PR CR 10% Liquid 1 (SPAdes) | ecosystem: Environmental > Aquatic > Marine > Coastal > Sediment | place: Cabo Rojo, Puerto... | reverse complement strand
TCCGGGATCGGGATCCCCGCCAGGACGCAGGGAGCGGTGGCGTACGCCAGCACCTGGACCGTTTCCGAGACGTTCGCCCGGTCGCGAACGAACACCGCGGCCAGCAGGACCGTCTGCAGGCCCGCGACCAGATGGAGCGCCGCCGGCGTCACGAACAGGACCACGGCGACCAGTCCGAGGGCGGTCGACAGCGCCGGACTCCCGAACGCGGCCGGGTACGCGTCCGCGACGAGCGAGATCCGGACGAGTTCCTCGATCCAGACGACGAGCATCGCGAAGACGAGGCCCGGGGCCTGGTCGCCGGGCGCGATCCCCGTGCGGAAGAACCTGGTCGGCCGGACGAGGACCTCGACCCAGGCTCGAACGATCGCTCGCGGCCCGCGATCGCGACCGCCCGACGGGTCCTCGATCCAGCGGGTCATCAGTCGGTCCGGAGCGTGTGGCAGTTGCGACACCGCGCCTCGTAGGACTCCTCGGCGCCCACGAGGATCGTCGGATCGTCCACGTGCGCGGGCTCGCCGTCCACGAGGCGCTGGGTCCTGGTCGCCGGTTCCCCACACTCCGCACAGATCGCCTGCAGTTTGTCGACGTAGGCCGCGCGGGCCATCAACTGGGGCACCGGTTCGAAGGGCTCGCCCCGATAGGTGAGGTCGAGCCCGGTCGCGATGACCCGTCGACCGTCCTCGGCCAGGTGCTCGCAGACCTCGACCAGCGTCGGGGAGAAGAAGTTCGCCTCGTCGACGGCGACGACCTCCTCGCCGTCGAGTTCGTCGGCGATGGCCCACTCGCCGTCGTTCTCGGTCTGGATCGCCGTCGCCGCCCACTGGCGCCCCTCGTGGGACCCGACCGTGGCCTCGCCGTAGCGATCGTCGAGGGCCGGCGTGAACACCGCCACGTTCTGCCCGGCGATCTCCGCGCGACGCAATCGTCGGAGCAACTCCTCCGTCTTCCCGGAGAACATGCTGCCGGTGATGACCTCGATCCACCCGCTGTTGGTGATGGCGTGCACGATGAAGGGAGCCGAACGGGAGGGACTAAACCGTTACTCAATGGGACCGACTCGGACGTCGCTGCGGGGCGGTCCTGTTTCAGGCCCCGAGGTTCTCCTCGCTCTCGAACGAGTCCGGATCCGGTTCGATGTTCGCGTACTGGACGGCCCGCCGGCCCAGCACCTCGACGCGGTCACGGAGGTCCTCGTCGGTCAGGTCGCCGTCCTCGAACTGCGAGTACGCCTTCGGGATCGCGACCTGGTGGGGGACGACCCAGGCGTTCAGCGCGCGGCAGACCGACCGGAGGTGATCAAGCGCCGTCACCGGGAAGCCGCCCCCCGCGACCGCCAGCAGGCCGACGGTCTTGTCCTCGAACTCGTCGAACCCGCAGTAGTCGAGCGCGGTCTTGAGCGGCGAGGAGTACGAGCCGTGATACACCGGCGTCCCCAGCAGGATGGTGTCGGCCTCGCGGACCCGCCGGGTCAACGTCTCGGCGTCGGCCGGATCGTCCACGTCGGCGTCGACGATCGGGAGGTCGAGTTCCCGCAGGTCGACGAGGTCGGTCGTTCCGCCGGCGTCCTCCGCCGCCTCCAGCGCGATGAGGAGCGCCTTCCGGGTGTAGCTCTCGTCGCGCAGACTCCCGGGAATCGCGATCACGTGCGGATCTGCCATGTCCGGACGGTGGACCACCAGCCCCAAAGAGTCAGCGGTGGGCGTCCGCCCCCGGGCGACCCTACCGCCGCGTTTACGGTTCGGGACAGCGAACCGACCGACGATGTACCGAACCGGCCATTTCGGTGCGGCCCTGCTGGCCTACGCTCCCGTCGCGTTCGTCGTCGTGGCCTGGGGCTTCCAAACGGTGGCCGCCCTCGGGGGCCTGGTCGCAGTCGGGCTGGCCACCCTCCCCGACTACGACCAGCGCGTCCCGTTCGTTGAACATCGCGGGCCGACGCACACGATCTGGTTCGCCCTCCTCGTGGCCCTCGCGCTGGGAATCGCCGGCGGGCTCGCCGGAAACTCGCGAGGGATCGCCGCGACGATCGGGCTGGGCACGTTCGGGTTCGTCGTGGGGTTCGTGGCCATCGGGTCGCACATCGCCGCCGACGCGCTCACGCCGGCCGGCGTTCAGCCGTTCGCCCCGCTCCGGTCGCGCCACTACACCTACTCGATAGTGAAGGCGAAGAACCCGGTCGCGAACTACGCCCTCCTCGCGCTGGGAGCGGCCGCGGCCGCCGGCGCGTTCGTTTTCGGCACCCGCGTCGCCGAGGCGATCCCGTGAGGAATACGTCGCGTCGCCACCTCGAACAGACATGGGTCGCCGGTAGTTCCTCGCGTCCACTGCGAGTCTCGCTCGGACGGACGGGGTCGCCGGATGCGTTGGATTGGGGGGACACGACCGCCGCCAGGCTGGCGTGGATCCGTCTGGTCGACGTCGGGGACGAGCCCTCCGCGGTGGACGTCGCGGTCGAGGACCCGGGGTAGCGGGTCGACGAAACCCCTCGCTGGGGAGCGATCCGTCCTCGGAACCCCCGGCCCGGATCGTCGAGAATCCGATCGAGGGCGACGGGGAGTGCGTCGTTATCGCGATCACGGACGACTAGACCCGAACTCCGGACGCGGCCGAACACCTCGACGGCGACGAGGACTGCGTCGGCGTCCGGCTCTCGCTGCTGACCACCGGAGGTGTGGAATACTGGGCCAAGTCGATGCGGGAGTGTTCGTCACCCGAACCGCGAACCGGTGATCCGATACCGGTCACTCGGGCGAGTGACGAGTGAGAGCGATCCGGGGCGTGCGGACGGTTGCGGTGTGACTGTCGATTTCGCTCCCGACCGTGCCGATCCCTATCAGTCCGTTTCGACGACGCCGAGGTGCTGGAGGTCCCGATACCGCTCGCCGAAGTCCAGCCCGTACCCGACCACGAACTCGTCCGGGATGACGAACCCCGTGTACGTGGGGTCGATCTCCACCTCGCGGTTCGCGGCCTTGTCGAAGAGGGCCGCCACCTCGACGGACCGGGGGTCGTATTTCTCGATTCGGTCGCGAAGCGCCGCCACCGTGTATCCCTCGTCGACGATGTCCTCGACGAAGAGGACGTCCTTGCCGGCGATGGCCTCCTCCTGGAAGAAGTCGACCCCCGTCGTTTTCGACGCCGTCCCGTCCTGGTATCGCTCCGTGTGGACGATCCCCTCGCTATAGGGGACCTCGAGGTCGAGTTCCCGGTTCAGGTCGACGAAAAACCGCATCGCCCCCTTGAGGATGCACACCGGATAGAAATCGGCGTTCGTGCGGTAGTCCGCGGAGATATCCCGGGCCATCCTGGCCACTTCGTCCCGGATCTCGTCCCTGGAAATCAGGATGCCGTCGAGTTCCGACCGGTACGTTTCCTTGACGTCGAACTGTTCGACCGGATATGGCTCACGATCCCGGATGTCGGTTGGGGTGGACATCGTTCCTACCCTCCGGTTCACCACCCATGCATAAAACCGATGCTGTACCGGTCGAGCGTGTTATTCGGGTGGAGCACCAACGGTCGGCGTGACACGATACGAAGCCTCCTTCGAGGTCGATTCGAAAGGCGATTCGTACGCAGTCCGCCGGGTCCTGGAAAAGGTGTACGACACGGTCCGCGAGGAATCGCGGACCGTCCGGGAAAACACGGACGACGCCACGGCCCTGCTGCGGGAGTTCGAAACGCTTCGGGACGCGGCGAAGGACCCGTCGCCCGGGGAGTTGCGGATCGTGTACGAACGATACGACGACGAATTCGAGGAGTGAGCGGCCGACTTACCGTTTGAGCCGACCGACGACCCCGTCGTCGCGGTGCTCCAGTTCCACGAGCCCGTCGTCGGCCAGGTCCGAGAGCAACTCCCGGAGCCACTCCCGGCCGTGGTCGCCGTCGGGCGCGTAGTCCACCCGCACCTTCGGACCGAGGTCGTCCAGCGGGAGTTCGTCGTGCTCGCCCAGGGCGCGGATGACCCGCCCGCGGAACTGCCGGCGACTCCCCTCGAAGGACGGCTGCGTCGGCACGTCCGGCGCGGTGAAGTCGCCGGACGCGTACGCCGCACACCACTCCCGCCAGGGACACGCTTCCTCGTCGCACCGGGGCGTCTGCTGGCAGACCAGCCCACCCAGTTCCATGATCGCGTTGTTCCACGCTCGCGACTCCCCGTCGGGCATGATCTCGCCGGCGACGCGTTCGAAGGCCGCGTCGTCGTCCGGCACGCCGAAGGCGCGATAGAGGATTCGTTTCACGTTGGTGTCGACGACAGCGTCGCCGTCGTCGAAGGCGAAGCTCGCCACCGCGTTGGCGGTGTAGGGCCCGACGCCCTGCAACGCCTGCAACGTCTCGGGATCGGTGGGGAACTCGCCGTCGAACTCGTCGAGGATCTGGCCGGCGGCCTCGTGGAGGTACCGCGCCCGATTGTTGTACCCGAGGCTGTGATCGGACCAGAAGGCGACCACGTCCGCGCGGTCGGCGTCGGCCAGGGCCTCGACCGTCGGCCATCGTTCGACGAACGCCTCCCAGGGGTCGACGATCCGGTCGAGCTGGGTCTGCTGGCTCATCACCTCCGAGACGAGGATCCGGTAGGGGTCGGTCGTCTCCCGCCACGGGAACTCGCGGTGCTCGCGCTCGTACCAGGACAGCAACGCCTCCCGGACGGGGTCGAGGTCGTCCGGGAGGCTCCCGCTCACCTGCGCGTCGTCGTCGGCCCCGTTTGACGCCCCGTCGGCCATCGGGCGGCGTTAGGTGCCATCCCCTAAATCCCTGGTGCTCCCGGCGGGATTCGAGCGGCGGCGCCCGTCCCGGAGCGTCCGACGCCCCGGAACGAAAGGCGTTTCGGGCCCGCACCCCGACGCCCCGCCATGAGCCTGGAGGACCTGACCGAAGACGTCGAAGCGACGTACGACGAACTCGAGGGGTTCGAGGCGGAACTCGACGAGGAGGCCCGTCGCGAGTTCACGATGCTGCTGGCGGCGCTCGACCCCGACGATCCCGAAGACCTGATCCAGCGAGCGGTCCACCTCCTCTTCCAGACGACCGTCGACACGGGAAAGCTCGACTTCCACCTGCGCTCCACCTACAACGTGACCTACGACGAGTACCTGGCGGGAATGACCTACGACGACATGGGCGGCATGGGCGGGATGCCCGGCTACGGGGCCGGTGCGGGGGCGGCCGAGGACGAGGACGACCGGCGCTACCAGTTCTGAGCCGACGGCTCGGGGGCCGGGGACCGGAACCGTTTTTCGCCTGCTTTCCCGAGGAACGCCCACATGACGCTCACGCCGGTGTTCTGGACGGCCCTCGCCATGGCCGCGGTGGTCGGCCTCGCGACCGTCGTCGGCCCGCGAGTCACGACCCCGATCTTCGAGGAGACGGAGGGCGTCAGGGTCCCCGCCCGGGTGATACGGCTCGTCCGGTACGGCACGATCGGCGGCGGCGCCGTGGCGACCGTCGGGTTCCTGCTTCTCGCGACCGCGGAATGGGTCCGAATCGGCGAACTCGGCCTGGCGGGCATCGCGGGGATCGTCCTCGGCGGCCCGGTCTTCTCGGTCGCGCTCGGCGCGTCGATCGCGCTGGTGCTCAGGGTTCGCGTCGTCGAGCGCGGCGACGAACGGTCCCGTCGCTCGCGAGTGGAAAAATAGGGAGAAGACCGTTCCGTCGCGGTTGCGTCCTCAGTCGTCGGCGGCGACGGAGTGGTCCGCCGCGGCGGCCTCGACGGCCTCGGCGAAGATCCCGGCGGACAGTTCGATCTCGCGCTCGGTGACGTCCATGGGCGGCAGGAGCCGGACCGTCCGGTAGCCACAGCCCAGCAGGAGCAGGCCGCGCTTCATGGCGGCCTCGACGACGTCGCCGCGGAGCTCCTTGGACTCGAAGTCGACGGCGAGCATCAGGCCCTTGCCGCGGACGTCGGTGACGCCGGGCAGGTCGGCGTCCTCGAGGAGTTCGATCATCTGATCGCCGCGTTCGACGGCGTTGTCGAGCAGGTCGTACTCCTCGATGGCGTCGAGGGTCAGCACGCCGGCCAGGGAACCCACGATGTCGCCGGCGCCCCACGTCGAGGAGAGACGACTCTTCACGTCCGGGAAGACCTCCTCCCGCCCGACCGTCGCGCCCACGCGCAGGCCCTTCGCGCCCGTGATCACGTCGGGTTCGATCGGGAAGTTGTCGGCACCCCACCATTCGCCGGTGCGGCCGACGCCGGACTGGATCTCGTCCGCGATGAGCGGGATGTCGTACTCGTCGGTGAGGTCCGCGATCTCCTGCATGAAGGTGTCGCTGGGGATGCGGTAGCCGCCCTCGCCCTGGATGGGCTCCATGATGATGTAGGCGATCTCCTCGGGGTTGATGTGGCCCTTGTCCGGGTCGATCTTCCGGGCCAGCATCGAGGGATCGTCCTCGCCGCCGGGGAAGAACCCGCAGTCGCAGGTCTCGCGGGTGCAGTTCGTGTCGTCACAGTAGGGCATGTCGTGGACGCCCGGGATCTCGGGGAACTTCCGGCGGTAGATCTCCTTCGAGCGGTTGATCGAGAGCGCGCCCAGGGTGCGACCGTGGAACGCCCCGTTGAACGTGATGCCGTACTTGCCGTCGGTGTGATCGTAAGTGATCTTGAGCGCGTTCTCGACGGCCTCGGCACCCGAGTTCGACAGGAAGACGGTGTCCATGTCGTAGTGGCTGGTCAGCTCCGTCAGCCGGTCCATGAGGGTGGCCGCCGACGGGAACTCGGTGTCGTCGGGGGTCCCGCCCCCGGCGAAGTAGAAGTCCTGCCCCGCCATCTTCACCGGGTCGGGGAGGTCGAACTCCTCCAGCTTGTCCATGATCTTCGGGTTGTTGTACCCGAGCGGGGCCGCCGCGACGTGGCTCGTGTAATCCATCAGGACGTTGCCGTCGGGGTCCGTGACGAACGGCCCCTCGGCCTCCTCGGTGTAGTCCCAGACGAAGTTATAAACGTACGTGCTCGGCGCGGAGAACGACTGGTGGTACTCCACCCACTCGTTCGCCTTCTCGCCGGGCATTCGATCGACTTTCGGCTCGGCAGTATCCCGATCCATGATTCGAACTCCAACCGGACACCGCATAAAAAGTTCGTTATGGTCCTTGCGCTTCTCGCGAAATCTTGCCGGCTGGGGGAGGGCGCCCCGTCGAACGGGGGCACCGCGGTGGCGTCTTACAGGGCAAAGAGCGCGGTGAGGACGCCCGCCGCGATCAGCAGGACGCCGCTGTAGAGGGTGACCCGCTTCGCGAACCGTCTGTCGGGACCGATACCCGTCAGCGCGGCCTTGACCGTGATGCTGGAGGCCGTTGCGAGCAGGATCGCGTACACCGCCGCCGTCGACCCGATGGCCCCCGTCCGGTACAGCGACACCGCGGACGCGGTGACGCCCGCGCTCGAGACGAGCCCCGAAACGACGGCCGTCAGGTACAGGCCGGCCACCCCGAACTCCGCGTCGGCGACGGCCGCCGTCACGACGATGACGGCGAAGACCGCCCCGAACCCGAGCGCGTTCCGGAGCGAGAACGGACTCTCGAGATCCATGTCGGTCGATTCGCGCCACTGGCCGGTGACGACTGCCAGGACGACCGCGCCGACGATGACGGTCCCGAGGGGCGCCGCCGCCCCCAACAGGGCCGGTCGGTCCGCCGTCAGGGTGAACCCGATCGCGATGAAGAGGTTGCGCGCGGCCATCGCGGCGTCGGCCAGCAGGACCGCGGCCACGGCGTACGCCGAGGCGTCGGGATGCTGGCGGACGTGATCGAGCATGGTGCCGACGACCGCGGTCGAGGAGGCGAGCCCGCCGACGAACCCCGTGACGGCGATGCCGCGTCCGTCGTAGTTTCGCACGATGACGTAGTTGACGATGCCGATCGCGGCGACCGTGACCACCATGAGCCAGACGACCCGGGGTTCGACGCTCACCGCGACCGTGGCGTCACCGATCGAAACCGGGGACGTCGGGACCGGTTCCGCGGGGAGGAGCGGATAGATCACGAACGCGAGGATGGCGAACTCCGCGATCGAGCGGAGCTCCTCCCGGCTGAGCCCCCAGGCGATGCTGTGGAGCTCCCGTTTGAACACGAGCAGGAGCGACGAGAGCACGGCGACGGTCACCCCCTCGATGATGAACCCGTCGGCGACGAGCGCGCCCACGCCGTAGGCCACGAGCATCGACACCGACGTCGTCAGGGAGAGCCCTTCCTCCTCGTACAGGACGCCCTCGACGGCGAGCAGTACGGCCAGCGCGATGACCAGCGCGCCCCCGATGACGAGGAGCGTCTCGCGCCCGATGACGGTGAAGACGGCCGCGAGGAGGCTGATGAGCGCGAAGGTCCGGACCCCGGCGGCCTTGTGGGCCCACTCCCGTTCCAGCCCCAGAAACAGCCCCAGCGCGGCCGCTAACCCCAGACGAACGACCTCACTGTCCAACGGCGCGGCGGCGAACTGATCGACCGGCATCGTCGCGACCGTGTTCTTTATAGTACTAAATAGCAATATATATTTCGGCGGTTCACGCCCCCCGAGGACTTTTTGTCGTCACCGGTCCCGGAACCGGACATGGTCGTCGACGAAATCTCCGTCGATCGCGCCCGGGCCGCCTGGTTCGCTCTCGGTGCCATCCTGGCAGCGATCTTCGCGTACGTCCTGTACGCCTTCCTCGGGACCGTCCTCCTGGGGATCTTCGTCTACTACGCGACCCGACCGATTCACCGCCGACTCCGTCGTCGAATCGACCAGCCGTCGCTGGCAGCGGCCACCGCCCTCGTCCTCCTTGCACTCCCCGTTTTGCTGTTGATCGCGTATACGGTCGCGATCACCGTCCAGGAACTCGAACAGTTCACGGCCGCAAGGAACGTCAGCGCCGGGAACCTGCAGGGGCTGATCGACCCGTATGTGAACGTCTCGCAGGTCGTGGAGAATCCACGCGACCTGGCAGCGGGATCGGACGCCCGATCCGCCCTGATGGACGCCCTAGAACGGGGTGCACAGTACCTCGGCGCGCTACTCAACGGCCTCCTCCACCTGTTCATCACGATCACCATCGCGTTCTACCTCCTCCGGGACGGGGGCCGGCTCTGGCGGTGGGTCAGATCCCGTTTCGGGGACCAGCACGGGATCCTCGACGCGTACGCGGCCACGGTGGACGGTGATCTCCAGAACGTCTTCTTCGGCAACATCCTCAACGCGATCATCACGGCAGCGATCGGGGCGTTCGCCTACACCGCCCTGGACGCACTCGCCCCCGCCACTGTCGGCATTCCGTCCCCCGTCTTGCTCGGCGTCCTCACCGGCGTGGCCAGCCTGATTCCAGTGATCGGAATGAAGATCGTCTACGTCCCGGTGGTCGGCTACCTCGCCGTCGACGCCTACACGGCCGGAGGCCCCGGCCTGCTCTGGTTTCCGGTCGCTTTCTTCGTCGTCTCGTTCGTGATCGTCGACTCGATTCCCGACCTCATGTTGCGCCCCTACGTCTCCGGACGGAACCTCCACGTCGGCAGCGTGATGCTCGCGTACATCTTCGGACCACTCCTGTTCGGGTGGTACGGCCTCTTCCTCGGGCCGCTGCTCCTGGTTCTGGGGTTCCACTTCGCCAGGATCGTCCTCCCCGAACTCGTGTCGAGCACCACGATCCGGCCGTTCGCTGTCGACCCGACCTATTTGACGGACGCGACCCCGGACGAGTCGCCGACCGGTCGTTCGGACGGCCCGCTCGAAGAGTGAGGGGGCCTTTATCCTCCTGGAGAGCCTACCGATACCATGCCCGAAGAAGTGCTTTTCGAGGTCGAACGCTCGCAGGATCGCGGCGAAATCGCCGACATGCTCCGGTCCGTCGCGGACAAACTCGACGCGGGGGAATCGATCACGCTCACGGCGGGCGAGCAGTCGATCACGCTCGATCCCCCGGCGCGTCCGACGTTCGAGATCAAGGCCGAACGGGAGACGCCGAGCGGCGGCGGCCCCGGGGAACTCAGCGTCGAGTTCGAAATCGAGTGGGACGAAAACGGTGACTCGGGCGGGCAAGTCGACATCGAGTGACACGGCGGGGTTCGCAACCGTCGCTCGCTCCCCGCTCGTTCACTGCTGAACGTGCTCGAGAACGGACACGTGGCTCGCCGGCGAATGGTATCGAAACAGGAAAGCACGTCGCGCGGGTGAAAAGTCCCGCGCGAGCGCTTGCCGCCCTGAATTGGTCCCCGCTGACGCTTCGGCCCTCCAAAGCGAAGCGTCACCTGAAACAAGCCCCCGATCGAACTTAAATGTACCGACAGCGGTCGAAACCGCGTCGTTCGAAGAGGGACGGAATCAGATGTACTCCTCCTCGAGCACCCACCCGAGCGCCCGCTTGTAGTAGGTGAACATCTGTCTCACGCCCTCGTGGTTCATGTCCTCGCTGTCCAGTTGTTCCTTGAGGAACTCGTACTGTTCCCGGATCTCGTCCTCGTCTCGCATAGGGAACCCTACGCGCGAATGCGGGTAAAGGCCACGCCGGGGGCCGCGGCCGCTCGGTGCGACGTCACTCCCGGTCGAGACGGGAAAGCCCGTGCCAGATGGCGTTCACCATCCGGGCCTCGCCCTCGCCCTCCGCGTCGTCCCAGCCGCGGGCGAGCGCGTCCTCGACGACGGCGAGGTCGTGGTTCTCGAAGTTGTTCATCCCGCGGAACTCCTCCAGTGCATCCCGCTCGTCCTCGCCGAACGCCGCGCCCGGTGAGCCGTCGTAGAACCCGAGGCCGGCCAGCGTGTCGAGGACCGCCTCGGCCGTGTCGCCCTCCAGCGCCCGGAGTTCGTCGGGTTCCTCGCGTTCGAGCAGCGTCACGTCGTAGAGCCGGAAGACGCGCTCCAGTTCGTCGATGGGGTCCTCGTGATCGTCGACCCGGACGTCGATCCAGCGGTCGTTCTTGCCGTCGTACCCGCCCTCGGGCTTGGCGACGTACATCGCAGCGCTCTGTTCGCCGCGCTTGTCGCCGCCGGCCGCGTTCCCGGCCTGGAGCGCGGCGAGGAGTTTCTCCGGGAGTCCCCCGCCGGTCGTCTCGTACGCCTCGGCCATCGCCTCCAGAGTGTCGCGGTTCTCCAGGATGTTGCCCTGCACGGTGTAGGTCTCCCCCTGGACGTCACCCGCGTAGTCGAAACACTCGTCGCCGGTGAACGCGGCGACGGAACCGTCCTGACCGACGATCCCGACCTGGCGCTGGGGCGCCTCCTCGTCGGCCTCGATCAACGCGTCGATCGTCTCGCTCGCCGACCGTCCGTCGCGGAGCAGGTCGAGGCCGTCCGGACCGTAGGCGACGTTCGCGAAGCTCTGCGTGGCGATCGCGCCGGCCTCGGCGCTGGCGAAGGGCACGACCGAGCCCACGCTGACGAACTTCGAGTGGACGGCCACGCCGACGGCGTCCGTCTCCGGATCGCGAGCGACGATCGAGAAGGTGGCGGGTCGCGCTGGCATACGTTCCAGTGGGCGGTCCCGGAGGAAAAGCGTGCGGCCACCGGCAGGTTTCAGTCGGTGGCGCCCACCCCCGCCGTGGGTCGATCCACCCCGCCTCCGTCGGCTTTCGCGACCGTCAGCGGCTGGCGCGACACGAGTTCGCAGTCGAACGCGGGGTGTTCGGCGAAGTGCCGCACGAGCAGATGGCGGCGCCCGCCGGTCACGCCCGTCCGGGTCACGTCCTCGGCGACGAACTCCTCGGGCAGGCGCTCGTAGAGGCGCCGACAGGCGTCGAAGCTCTCGAACACCTTCCGGTGGCCCGCCGAGTCGGCACCGCGCCGTTCGACGACGTACCCGCCGTCCTCGCGGTGGCGTGACGCCGTGTAGACGAACTCGCGCGTCCGCGTGAGCGCCTCGTCGAGGGAATCCCGTAGTTCGACGGCGTCGGTTCTGTCCAGGATCTGCGTCTCGCCGGCTACCTCCAACCGGAGCGTTCGACCGTCGTCCGCGACCGATAGCGACGCTACCGAACTGGGCTCGTGATCGTCGGACGACGTCTCCGGATCGAGCGAACGAGAAGGGGCGTCCTCATCGCGGGAGAATTTCTCGACCAGCCGCCGACTGGCGGCTTCCTCTATCCTCCGTGTCGTGGTGCGGGAGGGACTGCGACGACATGGTACCCGGAGGTTTCGCCAGCCCCCGTATAAGTTTGACGGTGGTGCAGATCGTGGGGTGGTCCGGAAGTGTGACCGTGAGCCCCTCGGTATACCGAGCGCCGCGCTTTTGCTGGGGCGGGCCGAAAGGCCTCGCATGCGAATCCGCGGCGAGCGCGAGTGCAAGGACTGCGGGGCGCGCTGGTCCTACTACGAGACCGGCAGCGTGGCCTGCCCGGAGTGCGGGAGCCTCCACAGCGTCGGCGTCGACGAACGCACCCAGCACACCGACGGGGCGGCCGACCTCGACCTGACCGGGGTCCGGAACGCGCTGGACGCCGACCCGCTACCACGGGTGGCCGACGCCGCCAAGGACGCCTGCCGCGCCTACGTCCGGCGGCGCGGGTTCATACACGGGGGCGAGTTGCGACCGCTCGACGACGAGTACCTCGCCGCGGCGGAGCTCATGCACGCGGCCGACCTCGTCGGGCGGGCGATGCAACCCGACGACGCCGAACGTCTCTACTTCGTCTCCCTGCTGGGCGGGGCCGACGAGGGCGACCGGCCCGATCCGGCGGACGTCCCGGACTCGATGCGCGAGGCACGCGGACTGGCGTACGCCGACGCCGTCCGCGAGTACTACGGGGAACTGCGCAACTGGGAGGGAACCGCCCTCGACGATCCGTCCCGGGTCGTCGTCGACCGGTTGGACGCCCACGTCAGGCGGGTTCGCAGCCTCCAGGGGAACGTCGATCCGGGAACGGCGGAGCGACTCGTCACGGTCGCCCGGGAACTCCACGCCTACGTGACCGACGGCGACGAGGACGCGCTCGCCCGGGCCAGCGATCGACTCGACCGGCTTGACGAGCCGGAGTCCGTGGACTAGTCGGGGACGACGACCTACAGAGCCTCTTCGAGGTCGGCCGCGACGTCCTCGATGGCCTGGCGCGCGCGGGAAAGCTCGTACTGGCCGAGCAGCGAGACGAACCCGTGGATCACGTCCTCGTAGTTCCGGTAGGTGACGTCGACGCTTGCGGCGTCCAGCCGATCCGCGAAGGCCCGCCCCTCGTCGCGGAGCGGGTCGAACCCCGCCGTGACGACCGTCGCCGGCGGGAGTCCGGCGAGGGTACACGCCTCCATCGGGAACGCGTAGCGGTTGTACGCCTGCAACTCGTGCGCCAGGTAGTGGTCCCGGAAGTACCGGAGGTCCGCCGTCTCGAGGAAGTACCCCTCCGCGTTCTCCGTCCGCGAGGGAAACTCGCCCTCGACGGCGGTCGAAGGGTAGAACAGGACCTGGTACGCCACCTCGGGGGCCGGCTCCCCCCGGTCGGCCCGGTCCCGGGCCAGCAGCGAGACTGCGGCAGCCAGCGTGCCGCCCGCGCTGTCACCGGCGACGACGACACGCTCGGGGCCACCGTCCATCGACGCGGCCCCGGCGGCGGCCCACTCCGTCGCGGCGTAGGCGTCCTCGACGGCGGCCGGGAACGGGTGCTCGGGGGCGAGGCGATAATCGACCGACACGACGACCGCCTCCGCGGCGTTGCACAGCACCCGGCACGTGTCGTCGTGGGTGTCCAGCCCGCCGAGAACGAACCCGCCGCCGTGGAAGTAGACGATCACCGGGAACGGGCCCTCCCCGTCGGGGGTGTAGATCCGGACCGAAAGGTCGCCGGCCGGCCCGTCGATCGTTCGATCGGTGACGTCCCCGACCGGTTCGATCGGATCGCAGGGGCTGAGGGTCGACGCGAGAACCGCCCGCGCCTCCTCCGGATCGAGTTCGCGGATTGCCGGAGCGTCCAGGGCCTCCAGGGCGTCGAGTACTTCCTGCACCTCCGGGTGTGGTGCGTCTGCCATGGTCGGGCGTACAAGCGGGAGCGACAAAACGGTAGGCGATGCAGTGAAGCGCGAGAACGAACGGGTCGAGTCGCAAGCCACCTGGCTCGATCGCCGTTCAGGGCATCAGGGCAGGTCGACGTCGACGTCTTCCTGAACGCTGGCCGCCTTCACGGTGTTGTACAGCAGCATCGCCCGGGTCATGGGACCGACGCCGCCCGGGACCGGCGTGATGTGGCTCGCCTTCTCCTTGGCGCTCTCGAAGTCGACGTCCCCGACCAGCTCGTAGCCCTTCTCGTTGTCCGCGTCGACGCGGTTGACGCCGACGTCGACGACCACCGCGTCCTCCCCGATCATCGAGCCGTCGATGAGCTCCGGAACGCCAGCCGCCGCGACGACGACGTCGGCGTTGCGGGTCTTCTCCGCCGTGTTCTCGGTCCTCGAGTGACAGACGGTCACGGTCGCGTTGCCGTCGTCCTCCTTCTGGAGGAGCAGGTTCGCCAGCGGCTTGCCGACGATGTTCGATCGACCGACGATGGTCACGTCCTTGCCCTCGGTCTCGACGTCGTACGCCTCCAGGAGCTTCTGGACGCCGTGGGGTGTGCAGGGACGGTAGCGGTCGTGACCGGCGACGAGACGCCCGACGTTCTCGGGGTGGAAGCCGTCGACGTCCTTGACCGGGTCGATCCGCCGGATGACCTCGCGGTCGTCGACGTGATCCGGCACCGGCATCTGTACCAGGATGCCGTGGACCTCGGGGTCCTCGTTCAGGTCCTCGATCGTGTCGTAGAGTTCCGCGGCGGACTCGTCGGGATCGAGTTCGACGTGGATGCCCTCGATGCCGACCTCCTCGCAGTCCTTCTGTTTCATGCTGACGTACGTCTCGCTCGCCGGGTCGTCGCTCATCAGCACCGTCGCGAGTCCCGGCCGGACGCCGGCGTCGGCGAGCGCGTCGATGCTGGATTCCAGGTCGGCCTTGATGTCGTCGGCAACCGCGTTCCCGTCGATAATGGTCGTCATGCAGCAACTAGGTCGAATCCCCGAGACTTCAACGCTAGGGTTTTCCCCGGGCGATTTCCGGGAGGACGGGCCACCCGGGCGACGACCGTGAGGCGGGACCGGCCGTCGTCCGTGGACGGGGCAGGGTTATCGGTCGGCCGCTTCGGCCGGAGGGTGGGTCTGGGCTTCGGGGGTGTACGGCGGAATGCCGCCCTTGCAGAAGGAGGGAAGGTCGACGTCGATGCCCGTCTGGATCCGGGCCGCCTTCACGGTGTTGTACAGCAGCATCGCCCGGGTCATCGCGCCGACGCCGCCCGGGACCGGCGTGATGTAGCTCGCCTTCTCCTTCGCGCTCTCGAAGTCGACGTCCCCGACCAGCTCGTATCCCTTCTCGTTGTCGGCCTCGACCTGGTTGATCCCGACGTCGACGACGACGGTGCCCTCGCTGATCATCGAGCCGTCGATGAGCTCCGGGACGCCGGTGGCGACGACCACCACGTCCGCGTTGCGGGTCTTCTCGGCCAGGTCCTGGGTCTCGACGTGACAGATCGTCACCGTCGCGTGGGGCTCGCCGGCGCTCCCGTCGGGGCCCTCCTGTTTCTGAACCATCAGGTTCGCGAGGGGTTTGCCGACGATGTCGGAGTGACCGACGATGGTCACGTCCCAGCCCTGCGTGTCGATGTCGTACTCCTCGAGCAGGTGCTGGACGCCGAAGGGCGTGCACGGGCGGTAACGGGCGTAGCCGGCCACGAACCGGCCGATGTTCTCCGGATGCATGGCCTCGACGTCCTTGACGGGGTCGACGCGACGGATGACGGCGCGGCTGTTGACGTAGTCGGGGAGCGGCTGCTGGATCAGGATGCCGTGAACCTCGGGATCCGCGTTCAGGTCCTCGATCGTATCGTAGAGCTTCTGCGGCGGTTCGTTGGGGTCGATCTCGACGTGGACGCCCTCGATGCCGACCTCCTCGCAGTCCTTCTGCTTCATGTTGACGTACGTCTCGCTCGCCGGGTCGTCGCTCATCAGGATCGTCGCCAGCCCCGGACGGTGGCCATGGTCGGCGAGGGTCTCGATGCTGGACCGCAGGTCGTCCCTGAGGCCGGCGGCCACCGCCTCGCCGTCCATTATCTCGGTCATACGATGAAAATACGCTTCCATCTTCCTTCAACGCCCCGGTTCGGGACGGAAAAGTGCAGGACTGAAAGCCCATGTTACCTTGGGACGAACTAGCGCGACAACTGTTAACGACCCTATAGAACGGCCGTCTCGCGAGCCGACGACGGTTGCCCCACCGGGCCGGGAATCCGCCACGCGAGCGTTCCCGCTACCGTTCGGCCGCCGGAGCGTCCTCGAGATCGGCGACCTCGAACCGATCCGCCGCCGCTTCCAGATCGATCGCCCCCTCCCGGAGCGCCTCGTTGTGGTCCGCGAGCGACTCGCTCAGGTCCCGCTTGGCCTCGACCGCACGATAGGCCGACCTGGCCGCGTCCGCCGTCTCCTGGCTGATCCGCGCGACGTCCTCGACGGCCGTCCGGACCGTCTCCGCGGAGGACGCCTGTCGCTCCGTCGCCGTCGTGATCTCCTGGACCCCCGCGTCCACGTCCTCGATCGCTTCTGTCACTTCGGTCGTCTCCTCGAGGGCGGCCTCGATCGTGGACAAACCCGACGCGATGTGGTGTTCCGTCGACTCGACCTCCTCGACCACGGTCCCCGCCTGGGTTTCGAGTTCCGCCACGAGGTCCGAAATCTCGTCGGCGCCCTCCTTCGTCGACTCCGAAAGCGACTTGACCTCGCGCGCGACGGCGTCGAACCCGGCGCTGCCGGCGGTCGGCTCCTCGCCCTCGCGGGCGGCCTCGATCGTGGCGTTGACCGCCAGCAGGTTGATCTGGGACGCCACGTCCGACACGAACCCCGTGATCTCGTCGATCCGTTCGACCAGGTCGCTCAGCGTCTCGACCTCGTCGATCGTCCGGTCCGTCGATTCCTCGATGCGCTCGACCTCCGAGAGGGACTCGACGGCCGCCTCCCGTGCGGCAGCGCTCCGGTCGGCCACCGCCTCCGACGTGGCCGCGACCTCGTTCGCCGCCGCGGCGACGTCCTCGCTCGTCGACGAGAAGTCGTCGATCTCCGTGGCGACGTCGTCCAGGCGCTCGCGCTGGGCCTTCGACCCCTTGGCGATCCCTTCCACGGCGTCCGCGACGGCCTCCGCCCGGTCCTGCATCTCGACCGACCGGTCCCTGGCTCGGTCGCTCGACGCCGCGACCTCCTCGGCGAACGTCTTGACGTCCCCCAGCATCGGTTCGAGGTCGTCCATCATCTCGTTGAACGAGGCGGCGATCGACCGCATCGCCTCGTTCTCGACGTCGGTTTCGAGCCGCCGGGTCAGGTCCCCGTCGGCGCACTCGGCCATGACGGCCCCGTACTCCTCGGCCCGGCGTTCCAGTCGCTCGTTGGTTCGCTGGAGCCGTCGCTGGGCCGCCTCCGCGTCGGACAGCGATTCCTCGAGGGCGTCGCGCATGTTGGCGACCGACGCGTACAGTTCACCGATCTCGTCGTCCCGGTCGGTCGAGAGATCCACGTCGAAGTCCCCCTCCTCGATCCGTTCGACCTTCCGTTCGAGCTCGCGAACCTCGACGAACTGGTCGACCGAGATCAGGCCGAGGGAACTCATGATCCCCACCGTCGCGCCGAGCAGGACCACGAACAGCGGATAGTTCGCCGTGACGAAGAAGACGTACACGCACAGCGAGCCCCCGATGAGCCCGATTATCCCGACCCCCGCAGTGATCCGTAGCTCCAGGCTATTGCGGAAGTGGTTCGAAAGCGGTGCCGCAACCGTCGTCGCTGTCGGTACCCCCATGTACCCCACCGCCCCGGACTTCCGTCCGGTGCACCAAATATGTTATTGCCGCTGTCATTCAGAAATACCAACAGTGATTCGGAGGCAGATTTATTCTCTCAATCGGGAATGTGTTGCCATGGACGACACGGCCATCCGGACCACCGGGCTCACCAAGCGGTACGGCGACGTCGTCGCCGTCGAGGACCTCGACCTCGCCGTTCCGTCGGGTAGCGTCTACGGCTTCCTCGGCCCCAACGGCGCGGGGAAGACGACGACCATCGAGATGCTGACGACGCTGCTGGTCCCCACGAGCGGCACCGCGACCGTCGCCGGCCACGACGTGGCCGACCGCGACGCCGTCAAGCCACACGTCGGCTACCTCCCCGACGAACCGCCGCTGTACGACGGCTTCTCCGCGCGCGAGCAACTGGCCTACGTCGCGGAACTCCACGGTCTCGACCCCGACGCCGTCGCGGACCGCATCGAGACGCTCCTGGGCAGGGTGGGCCTGACCGACGACGCCGACCGGCTCGTCGACACCTACTCCCAGGGGATGCGCCAGAAGGTCGGCCTCGTCCAGGCCGTCCTCCACGACCCGGCGGTGGTCTTCCTCGACGAGCCGACCAACGGCCTCGACCCCCGGGCCGCGCGTGAGGTGGTCGACCTGATAGACGGGCTCGCGGCGGAGGGGACGACCGTCTTCCTCTCGACGCACATCCTCTCTGTCGTCGAGGAGATAGCCGACACCGTCGGCGTCCTCCACGACGGCCACCTCGTCGCGGAGGGGGCGGTCGAGTCGCTGCGGCGGCGCGCCGCCGACGGGAGCGAGCGGACGCTCGAACAGGCCTTCCTGGAGATAACCGACGGCGAGGCCATCCCGGCCGCGGAGGACGCGCCTCGATGAACGTCGACCGGGTTCGGGCCATCGCCCGCGCGGAGCGACGGCGCGACAGGCACCGTTACGCGGCCTCTCGCCGCCAGCGCGCGCTGCTTGCCCTCGCGGCCGTGGTCTTTCTCCCCGTCGTCGGGCTGTTGCTCCTCGGGGCGTACCGCCTGGGCCAGGGCGTCGCGGGGGGCGATACCGCCGTCCGCCAACTCGCCCGCTGGTACCTCCCGGGGTCGGCCCTGCTGTTCGTCTTCCTGGGCGCGCTCAACGCCGGGCGACGCCTGCTGAACTTCGCGGCGGAGCCGCTGTTGCTCACCGCGGTCCCGACGCGCGAACTCGTCTACGGCCTGCTCGTGGCGGACGCCACCTCGTGGGTCCTCGGGCTCGTCGGCCCGGCGGTCGTGCTCGTGGCGGCGTTCGCCGTCGGTGCCGGCTCGCCGGTGGCGCTGGTCGCGGGCGTGCTGGCGCTGGGTCTGCTCTCGGTGGCCTGTCTCCTGACCGGCATCGCCGTGGGGCTGGCCGCGCGCGTCCTCCTGCGGCGGGTACCTCTGTCCCCGAGTACCCGGTCCGTCCTCGGCACCGTCGGGACCGTCGGCGGCGCGCTGATGGCCGGGGGTGCCGGGGCGCTCATCGGGGCCGGCGGCGCGGACGCGCAGGACCTCGGCCTGGACGCGCTGGCCCCGACCGGGCCGCCGCCGGTCCCGCTCGGGTACTACGCCGACTGGCTGCTGGTGGGGACGCCCCTGTTCGAGGGGGTCACGCCGGCCGCGGTCGGGAGTCTCGCCGTGGTCGCCCTGGCGGTGCCGCTGGCGGTGGGCGCCATCCACCGCCTCCTCCCCTCGCTGTGGTACGCCGACCCCGCGCTCCCGACGCCGGAGGGCGAGGCGGCGACCGGGGGACGCGGCCGGTCGTGGGGCCGCCACCGCACCCGGACCGGACTCGTCGTCGCCGGACTCTTCCGGCGGGCGGTCCGGACGCCGCTCCGGTACGCCCACGTCGCCTACTACCTCATCGTGGTGGGGCTGCTCGTCGTCGGCGGGGTCACCAACCCCGAAGTGCTGGTGCTGATGACCGGCGGCGCACTGGTCCTGCTGGGCGTGTGGCTGGCCGGCGGGCTGTTCGGCCTGAACCCCGTCGGCGAAGAGGGCGCGATGCTCGACCAGCTGGTCCTCTCGGCGACGCCCGCGGCGACGTTCGTCCGCGCCCGCATCGTCGCTGGCGTCGTCGTCGGCGCGCCGCTGGTCGCGGTCGGGACGGGCCTGACGGTCGTCGGCGGCCTCGCGCCGACCGACGGCCTCCTCGTCGGGGCCCTGTGTCTCGCCCTGACGCCCGTGAGCGCCGCCGCCGCGCTCGGACTGGGGACGCTGTACCCCGGGACCGAACCGGGGACGGTCCTCGACACGGCGGAGACGGTCCCGCCCGAGACCGTCGCCGTCGTCGCCCACGCCGGCCTGACGGGCGCGTTCGCGGTCCTGGGCGTGGTCGGCCTCGTGACCGACCCCGGCCTCGGCGTCCGGGTGTTCCTGCTCGGGACCGTCGGCGTCGGGGCCGTCCTCCTCGGGGACGGCGGGTACCGCTACGCCGTGGCCGGCGTCCGGGACTACGGTCGCGAGCGGGCCCCGGACCCGGTGTTCGCGCTGGAACTCGGGGCCGGACTGGCGCTGGTGGGCCTCGTGGCCGCCAACAGCGTCTCGCTGGCCGCGCTGGCCTTTCTCCCCCTCTCCGGCACGCCGGGGTTCGTCCTGGCCTTCGTCGGGGCCTACGCGGGGTACGCCGCCGTCGTCGCCACGTACGTCTACGGCTCCGGGCGGGGTTGGCGCTGGCTGGGCCTCCGGTGGCCCGACGCCGGCGACCTGCGGGTCCTCGGTGTCGGGCTGGCGGCCTCCTTCGGCGTCTACGCCGCGCTCGTGGGGGCGGTCACCGTCGTCGGCCTCCCGGTCGCACAGCACTCGCTCGGCCGGGACGTCGCCGCCGGCGGCCCCGGCGTCGCGCTGGTCCTCGTGGCGCTGTCGGTGCTGGTCGTCGGGCCCGTCGAGGAACTGCTCTTCCGCGGCGTCGTTCAGCGCCGCCTCGCCGAGACGGTGCCGGAGTCGACGGCGGTCGGGTTGGCCGCGCTCGTGTTCGCGCTCGCCCACCTGCCCGTCTACGCCACGGCGGGGCCGGTCGCCGTCGCCGTCTCGCTGGGGACGCTCGTCGTCCTCGGGGCCGTCTGGGGCTGGGTGTACGCCCGCACCGGGTCGGTCGTCCCCGCCGCGCTGTGTCACGGCTGCTACAACGGGGCGCTGTTCGGCGTCGCCTACGTCGCGCTGCTGTAACGACCGGGTGCAAGGATCCTCCGCCACGCCCGCGCGACTGCCCCGGAGCTCACCGATACACCGGGAACTCCTCGCAGAGCGTGCGGACCGTCTCCCGGGCCTCGTCCCTGACGGCGTCGTCGTCGGGCGCGTCGATCACGTCGGCGATGGTCTCGCCGACGGTCTCCATCTGTTCCGGTCCGAACCCGCGGGTCGTGACGCCGGGCGTGCCGATCCGGATCCCGCTCGGATCGAAGGCCGACCGCGTCTCGCCGGGCACGGTGTTCGCGTTCAACACGATGCCGACGTCCTCGAGGGCGTCCTCGACGTCCCCCCCCGACACGTCGGGGTGGGACTCGCGAAGGTCGACGAGCATGAGGTGGTTGTCGGTCCCCCCGGAGACGAGGCCGAACCCGCGGTCCTGGAGGGTCTCGGCCAGCACCTGCGCGTTCTCGACCACCCGTGCGGCGTACTCCTCGAACTCGGGGTCGAGCGCCTCGCCGAACCCGACGGCCTTCCCCGCGATATTGTGCATCGCCGGGCCGCCCTGCACGCCGGGGAAGACGGCGCTATCGACGTCCTCGGCGATCTCGTCGTCGTTCGTCAGGACGACGCCACCCCGCCCCGCACGGATGGTCTTGTGCGTCGAGCCGGTCACGACGTCGGCCACGCCGACCGGCGAGGGATGCTCGCCCGCCGCGATCAGGCCGGTGATGTGGGCGATGTCGGCCAGGTGGTAGGCGTCGACCTCGTCGGCCGTTTCCTGGATCCGCTCCCAGTCGACGACGCGGGGGTACGCCGAGAAGCCCGACACGATGATGTCCGGTTCGAACTCCAGGGCGTGCTCGTGCAGCGCCTCGTAGTCCAGGTACCCGGTCTCGGCGTCGACCTCGTAGTGTTCGACCTCGTAGTTCTTGCCCGCGAAGTTCGCCGGGTGGCCGTGCGAGAGGTGCCCGCCGTGGGTCAGGTCGAGCGAGAGGATCCTGTCGCCGTGGTCGAGGAGCGCCAGGTAGACCGCCATGTTCGCCTGCGACCCGCTGTGGGGCTGGACGTTGGCGTGTTCGGCGTCCCACAGCTCCTTGGCGCGCTCGATCGCCAGTTCCTCGACGCGATCGGCGCACTCGCAGCCCCCGTAGTAGCGCTTGCCGGGATAGCCTTCGGCGTACTTGTTGGTCAGGACGCTCCCCTGGGCTTCCATGACCGCCTCGCTGACGTGGTTCTCGCTGGCGATCATCATCAGCGTCTCTTCCTGGCGCTCCAGTTCGCCCTCGAGGGCGTCCGCGACCGCCGGATCCGTCTCGCGAACGTGATCGTATTGCATGTGCCTAACACCTGTCGGAGACGGCGCATAAGTGTACCTTTCCTCGATCGTGGCGACGAAAGCTCTCCATGGCGCCATCCGGATCGCCAGGCGGTTTCGGTCGCGCCGGGTCCCGGTACAACTAACTGCCCCGGATCCCATCTCACGATCCGAATGATCGAGTGGGAGGTGACGGAGACCGGACTCCGGATCCTGGACGCCAACAAGTCCGAACTCGCCGTCACCGCCCGGGAGATCGCCGTATCGGGGTCGGACGCCCAGCTGCCACGCCCCGTCGACGAGACGCTCGCCTGTGCCGCCGAGGAACTCCGGTTTCCCGTCGCGGTCGTGTTCGTCTCCTCGGTCACGGGCGACCGCCGTCACGAGCTGGCCAACGAGACGGGCCCGCTCGAACTCCCCGAGGGGGAGTACGTCGTCGACGTCGACGCCGAGATCAAGACCTACCTCCTGTTCGAGGGCCCGGCGACCATCCGAAAGACCGAGGACTTCGAGGAGGTCGTCGTCTCCTTTCCCGATCGGCGGGAGTTCGTCGCCGGGTTCCGGTCCCGCCACGAACGGCCAGCCCACACGATCACCACGCCCGCGACGCCGGACGGGCTCGCGGCGACCCTCTCGCACCTGTCGGCCGCCCACAAGACGTCGACGCCCGATCGGACGTACCCGTCCCTCCGGGGCCATCCCCCGCTCGTCGAAACCGGCGACGAACTCGACGTCCCCGCCGACGTGGCCGCGAGGGCGCCCGAGACCGGCATCGAGTTGGTGGCCCCGCCGTCGCTCGATCACCTGTTCGTCCTCGCGCCGCTCGCGTACTACCTCCAGGCGGCCGTGACGATCGAGGACCGGATGGCGCCCCTCCTCAGGGCCCCCGACGCCGGGGTCGAGCGCGAACTCGACCCGCTGCCCCAGCTGGAGCGGTCGGCCGCCCGCCTCCTCCGGAAGACGTTCTTCCTCGACTCGATCGTCCGGAACGCGGGGCCGTTCGGAACGACGCTGGCCGAGGCGAGCATCCTCGACGCCCTCGGGCTGGACGACGAGCGGCTGTACGCGGCGAGTCCCGACGATCGGTTGGCAACGTACCTGGACGTTCCCGTCTCGGCCATCGAACACCGGCTGCCGGACTGGCACCTCACGATGTACGTCGCGCCGGAACCCCAGCACGTCGAGACGCTCCCGTTCCTGCTCGACCGTCTGGCGCTGATCGCCCGGCCGAAGACGTCGGAACTGCAGGGCGGCGAACTGGTCGAACGGACCCTGGACGACTTCTATCGCGCCCCGTCGACCGGCCCGGGGGCGGTCGCGAGCGTCGACGTGGTCAAACCCGAACTGCGCGGCGGACGGAACCACGGCTGGCTGGCCGACGGCGTTCCGATCGACGTGTTCAAGTCGACGCCGGCGGCGTACCACAACCGGCTGGCGTTCCTCGAACGGGACCGCTACGAGCGGGGGATCACGGTCGTCCTCAACGACCCGGACATGGGAAGCGAACACGCCGACGTCGAGGAGATCTATCGACGCCGGGCCCGGGAGTACCCCATCGACCTGTCGGTCGAGCGGTGCCTCGGGGTGGCGGACCTCGCGTCGGTCTTCGAGTCGCCCACCGACTTCGTCCACTACATCGGGCACTGCGAGGAGGACGGTCTGCGGTGTCCGGACGGCTCCCTCTCCGCGGCGACCCTCGACGCCGTCGAGAGCGAGACGTTCTTCCTCAACGCCTGTGGCTCCTTCCACGAGGGGATGGAACTCGTCGAGCGGGGGGCCGTCGCCGGCGCGGTCACGTTCTCGGGGGTCCTCAACGAGCACGCGGTCAGGGTCGGGTCGGCGTTCGCCCGCCTGCTCATGCACGGGTTCTGCATCGAGCGGGCCCTCAGACTCGCCCGCCGACGGATCATGATGGGGAAGGACTACGCCGTCGTCGGGGACGGGACCCACACCCTCAGCCAGAACGAGAGCCTGCTTCCGACGAGAGTGACGCTCGAACGGGTGGACGGGCCGGACGACGACCGGTTCCTGCTCACGTACGATCAGTACACGACGAAAACGACCGGTGCGCACTATCACCCCTACGTGGAGGGCAACGACTACGCGTACCTCTGTGGCAACGAGTCCGAGTTCCTCCTCGACCGGGGCGAGGTCGTCGATTTCCTGCGCCGATCCGAGGTCCCGGTCATATACGACGGGGACTTCTACTGGTCCGATCGGCTCTACCGGGAACTCGAGGGATCCGATCCGAGCGGGTGAGGGGGTCGCCCGGCGGGACCACGCCGGTCGGCGCTCGGCCCCGGACCGGTCGGTTAGGGGCCCATGTACGCGCTTCCACTGGCCAGCGTCGCCAGTCCGTGCGAAACGGCCGCCAGTATCCTCGACGTCCTCATTCTGTCCGCGGGTTCCGCGGGGACGCACTTAGCCGTTTGGGCGGCGGTTCCCGACCCGGAGGAACCGGACGGGGTGGCCGCCCGAGCCGGGTCGTCGGGTGCCCGTGAGGTTCAGTCGCCGCTTTCAGAGGCTGAAAACGTCGGTAACTTTTGCTTACGGTATTTTAAAACCCAACAAAATTAAGTATCTGAAGATCTATTATGTGACTTAGAAGATGCCCTCGAATTTACTCGACGTAGAACTTGATGATATTCTCGCCACGGCGATGGCGGAAGACGGCGGCGAACTGCTCGTGGTCAACCCCGCGGGGGACACGATCGAGGCGGTCGTGAGCGTCGCGACGGCGTTCGACGGGGAGCCGCCGACGATCCGGCTCCTGGCCGACGAACGAACGCTGAAGGACGTCATGGACGACTTCATCGTCGCCAGCAACGCGGCCGACCTCATCGACGGGGGCGTGCTGGAGCTCCGGACGCTCCGGGAGATCCCGGAGAACTCGCTCCTGATCACGGAGGAGCGCGTGATCGCCATCGTCCAGGCGGGGAATCAGGTCGGCGGACTCACGGCCGAGGACGGATCGTTCGTCGACGCCGCCCACGAGACGTACAGCGACGACTGGGAACGGGCCCACCCGTTCAGCCTCCGGACGCCACCGCTCTCCCGGGTCCGCCGGACGCTTTCGGAGGAGATCAGCGCCGACGTCGAGGAGGACTTCACGAGCGTCCTCGACTCGCTGGAGACGGCCCGCGGCAACGGCGAGGGCCTCGACGAGGTGACGATCAGCCTCCTCGTCGCCGCCAAGAACGAGGCGCTGCTCTACGACATCAGCAAGTGGGGCGAGGACGTGGGGATCGCCTCGAAGGCGACGTTTTCCCGGACGAAGACGAAGCTGGAGGACATGGGCCTGCTCGACACCGAGAAGGTGCCGATCGACGTCGGGCGACCGCGCCTCCGCCTCAAGCTCGGCGACGACCGCCTCCGCGACGCCGACAGCGATCAGCTCGCCTCCGTCGCCCAGAGCCTCCTGAACTGAGCGATCCGCCGCCCGTTCGCCACACACAGCCGCCGTCGACCAGGTACAATCGGGTTTTTAGCGTGGCCAGGCTTCTTCAAGGCGACGCGCGTCCGTCCGGTACGCCCCGACTCCCACCCGTTGCCGTTGCCCTCCTGTTCGTCATGGCGGGCTGTATCGGCACCCCCGCCGGGCCCGTGACGGACGACCCGACGGCGAACCGGACGGACGAACCGCCCGACGTCGATCGCGAACGGTCGCCCACCGAGGGGCTCGATCTCCGGACGACGAACTGTTCCGACGCCATCAAGTGGGTGTCGTTCTACAACCTCGGAAACGTCGGCGAGTACGACCTGTGGACGAAGCGCCGGGCCGCCGTCGGGTACACCGTCCACGGGAACGCCAGCGTCTTCCTCGTCGCATACAGTGACGGCGAGCGCCTCGGCGCCGACCACGTCTCCACGGTCCAGTACGACCACGGGATCACCGCGGACGGCGACGCCGTCCGGTTCGACGAACCGCTCGACGGGCCCCGATCGATCCGTGTCGTCGCCCACCGCGACCTGGACCGGGACGGGCGCTTCGATCCGGAGACCGACCTCGCGTGCGAGGACGACGGCGGCCTCGTGGCGACCGACGTGGCGTTGGTCGACTTCGGCGACCTGACGACGGAGACGCCGGGCACCTCGACCGGAGCCTGAACGACTGCCGTCCCCCCACGAACGACCGACAGTCACTTGCCCCCGCCGCGTCACCGGGCGAGTATGTACGAGGCCGTCCACGCCCGCCCGGACGGCGAGAGCACCGTCGCGCGGTTCGCTCGCACGGCCGGGGCGGTGGGCTACGACGGCGTCGTCGTTCGAAATCACGGCGACGCCCCCGCCGAGTACGATCCCGCAGCCGTGGGCGACGCCTCCGACGTGGACGTCGTCGAGGGCGTCGAGGTCCGCGCCGAGGATCCGACCCAGGCCAGCGGCTACGTCGGGAACTTCCGACCGGAGTACACGATCCTCTGTCTCCACGGCGGCACGCCGGCGCTCAATCGCTTCGCCGTCGAACAGGAGCGCGTGGACGTACTCTGTCACCCGATGCGGGGCGACGGGGACCTCAACCACGTCCTGGTCCGGGCCGCCCGCGAGAACGGGGTCCGGATCGAAGTCAACCTCGCCGACGTCCTCCGGACCAGCGGCGGCCCCCGCGTCCAGGTCCTCCAGGGGCTCCGGAAACTCCGGGAACTGATCGGCACCTACGAGGCGCCCTACGTGGTCTCCGCCGACCCGTTTTCGCACCTCCACCTCCGGGCGCCCCGCGAACTCCTGGCGCTCGGCGAGACGATCGGCTTCGACGCGGACGCCATCGAAGCGGGCCTCCGGGAGTGGGGACGGCTGGCTGACCGCAACCGGGAGCGCCAGTCCGAGTCGTTCATTGAGCCGGGGGTCCGAGAGGGTCGACATGAAGAAGAGCGTTGAGGAACACGCCTCACGGTTCGACGAGATCGCCAGCGACTACGACGACGACAACTCAGCGGAGTACCGGGCCTGCGCCGACCTCGTGATCGAGGCCGCGAACCCGAGCGCCGACGACGTCGTACTGGACCTCGGCACCGGGACGGGCGCGATCGCGCTGGCGCTGGCCGACGCCGTCGATCGTGTCGTCGGGCGGGACGTCAGCGAGGGCATGCTCTCCGAGGCCCGCGGGAAGGCGGCCGACCGCGGGATCGAGAACGCCGAGTTCGGGACCGGCCGCTTCCGGGCGCCGGAGTACGACGGGCCGGCCGACGTGATCGTCTCGAACTTCGCGATGCACCACCTGAACGACGAGGAAAAGCGCGAGGCCATCGAGGTCGTCGCCGGGTACGATCCCCGGCGGTTCGTCCTGGGCGACCTGATGTTCTTCGGCCAGCCCGATCCCGACGAGCCGTTCTACGACCCCGAACTCGACGACCCCGCGACCGTCGGGACCCTCGTCGAGATCCTGACGGACGCCGGCTTCGCCGTGACTCACGTCCATCGCGTCCACGAACAGGTCGGCGTGATCGTCGCGGAGCGGCGGGACTGACCCACGAACAGGAACCAGCACCACATGAAACACCTCCCGAAACACCTGCGACCGCGATGGCGCTACCTCGCCGTCGAACTCGAGACGTGGCCCGACGCGACGGTCGACCGCGGCTCGTTCCAGCGCGCCGTCTGGTACGCCGCCCAGAACCTCCTCGGCGACCCCGGCAGCGCCGACGCCGACGGTACCGTGATCCGGTTCGAACACGCCGACGGCGTCGGCGAGGCGATCGTCCGCGTGCGCCACGGCGAGGTCGAACCGGCCCGGGCCGCCCTCGCCTGCGTGAGCGACGTGGAGGGCGACCCGATCCGGGTCGCCGTGCGCGGCGTCAGCGGGACCATCCGGGCCTGTGAGGAAAAGTATTTAAATGGCCCACCGGAAATCCGGGCCGAGAAATCCGTCGCGTTCGAGGGCCGCGAACGGTCCGCCGTCCTGCGTGCGGACGCCGCCGACGTGCGGATCGACGACGGCTTCGCGGGCGCGACGGAACTCGATCTCGAGTGAAACTATGCAGGGACAACAGCAACAACAGGCGTACGATCGGGGGATCACGATCTTCTCGCCGGACGGCCGGCTGTACCAGGTCGAGTACGC
>Ga0207797_1000577_pt1 | contig 28303 bp, 19 predicted proteins | sample PRCRCaboRojoPR_6_FD_187275 | JGI IMG/M metagenome (GOLD analysis project Ga0207797, IMG submission 187275) | Marine sediment microbial community from Cabo Rojo, Puerto Rico - PR CR 10% Liquid 1 (SPAdes) | ecosystem: Environmental > Aquatic > Marine > Coastal > Sediment | place: Cabo Rojo, Puerto... | reverse complement strand
CATGATGTTAAAGACGTCAGATAGATCTTGTTTGGCCCTTTCTTCTACGTTGTACCCGTCCAGTTCAGGAAAGCTTTGTAAGATATCGATATCCGTCTTCTCGGGCGCTGCGGGGACAGGGAAAATCCAGACCGCCTTGTCTCCTCTCAGCCCTTCACCCGTTTCCACAGTCAGGATCATGTATTGGCGCTCGTCGTGAACATTGATCACACATTCCTGGTGGGATTCGTTGAATACCTCCCATGTGCCTTCGTTGTACGCGTGAATAGAGCCGTCCGCATGTGCGCCAGAAGACAGCACAGAAAATATCAGGGCTAGGGCTAGAAGAAGTCCTATTTTTTTCACGGCATCCTCCCTTTTGATCTCTTTTGTTTTATGGGGCGGAAAAGTGTAAATTATATTCTCCACCTTCCCACTTGCTTTTTCCAACCCTTGCTAATACAGTAGGTTGCTACAGCATCAAGGCATCACGCCACAATTGTACGGAACAAGCTCTTTGTTTTCGAACTCCAGCACCTCATGAGGGAACTCCCTGCTGATCGTTTCCACGTGCTCGTAAAAGCCCCTCCACTTCGAAAAGACTATGATTCTCACCTTTACCGTTTCTTCTTCCAATTCCAACCTTGGTTTAAAATCTAATTGCAAAGCTTTCTGTTTTTGTTCAGCCGTCAAGGGGTTCCCAAATTCATTTGCCCCTTCAATCACAGTTTTTGCTGCTTCCCGATTACATAGGATAGTCCAATCAAGGAGAGGGATAGCGTTATCCGTCAGGTAAAACTGTTCTCCATAGGTCCGCAGCACCACCCACTCAAAAAATCCTTGGGCTGTATCATCCACCTGAATATGTTCGAGGTACTCTCCAAAGGGATCGTCTACTGCTTTGTAGAGTTGTACATAGGTCTCATAGGGGGACTCCTCTTCTCGTCTGGCATAGATGACCGGTCTTGATCCCAATAGATCTTGGCGGTAGACGTAATCCAAAACATACCCTGGTTCAGGGGAGAGATGGGTGAGCACGGTGAAATACTCATTGACGTCAAATTCCTCTCCGGTCTTAACAGCATCCTCTTGGCGCAGGTGGTCGGGAATTCTCAATCCCTGGTTAAGTGCCTCCATTTCAGCCACGGTTTCCTGACAGCTAATTGTCGGAGTTGGCGGCTTTATTGGGGATGGCGTGGTTGCTGGCTCTCCGCTCGCTGTCACAGACGGCGCTTCCTGTTTAGCGCACGCCGTTCCAGCGATCAACCCCATGAACATCACAGTTATCACTATTCTTCTCATGTTTCTTGTCTCTCAGATATTCGAATGCGGTGAGGTGTTTCGTTGAGCTGTGTGCTTCCGGTTCTGTCCCTTAGTTGGGTGTATAAGACTTGGTCGCCAAAGGAAGCTGTAAAAAGGTGTTACTTTTCCCACCTGTAAATTTTCCATCTTTCACACCTATATTATAAGCAAAAAAGCTACGTGTCTGTAATAATGAGATAATCCTTACCAAAAATTTATATCTAAGAAAGCTTTTGTCAAGGAAAAAGCCCCTTTTACGCAGCTGTCGACAACCCAAAACATTGAGATTTGAAAAGTAAGACCGGACTTTGGGTTGGACCAGATTATTTTTCAAATAATAAAACGATCAGCATTATCATAGTTCATTGGGTTTGACAAAGCCGGCTGATATACATTTTGGACGAGCTTGCAAAATCATCCACCAGCTCCAGCAGGTTCTGCACAGAGCATATGAAAATCATCCAGAACATTTTGTCAATAGCCTTGGCGGTACACCCTAAAATACCTTCCAAACACCCCTTGCTGCTTGAATGAGTCTATATTAATACAATTGATAATCGGAAAAAATGGTAGCAATAGAAAAGTGTCTGGAGAAACAGATTTGTCCTCAAACAATTTGTAAGTTCGGCAAGATTTTGTTGAACCTTTGGAGTTGGGAGAGATAAGAATACACACTAAATTATGAAATCAATTGTCCCATATCATCGACACATTACGAGCTTTATGTCTTCCCATCAAAACCTTGCTTTCTGCTAATTATGCAATGGTAAAGAAAGCAGCTGCTAAAGCAATGGGATGCATTGGTAACCTCCGAGCTGTGAGTCCCCTCATTTCCTCCTTGGGGTGGATATGTGACTGTGTCCAATGCGTCAGCAAGAGCTTTATCCGAACATTGGTGAACCGACTATTGACCGCGTTGAAGACAAACAATTTACACATACATCTGCAGGCAGCTGAAATATTGGGCAAGGTTGGCAATACGCGTATTGTGGACATGATCACTGCTCTTTTAGACGACGAATCATGAAAAATCAAGAAAATGGCTCCAAAAGCGTTGGATAATCTCGACCGGAAGCCAAATAACAATAAATTGGAAGCAGCCTATTGGATTGCAAAACACGAGTGTAAATAGTGTGTACAAATTGGGGCACCTACTGTAGAGTTCCTTATTTTCTACTTAAAAAATGAAAGAACAAATATGCGCAGACGCGCTGCTCAAACCTTGGCAAAATATATCAATCGGAAAGATTAGACCCTGAAGTTAAACAGCTGATCATAGACTAACGCTCTATGATTGTTAACAGACACAAAGATGGTAATTGTGGTCCCCATCGCGACGTTGTACACATACACTCTTCTTGTCATCAGGATGGTAAAGACCATGTTGATCGCGGTGTCGGTGTGGTTTTTCTGTCATGACACCCAGAAATCCCTCAAAATCATAAGGGGATTTATAATAAAATCCGGACTATGAACATAAAACAGTATATAGGCACAAATCTTACCCGGGAGCTTCATCATGGGACTTGACACATATGCCTCGAATACTAGGGATGACATTTGCCTGACAGAAGAACAGGAAAAGGCTTTCAAAGAGGCCAATATCACCTTATGCGGAGGTATGTTCAGCGGGAGCGGGGGGAGCTTCCGTGGCAAAATTTACATTGGCATAATTTACGACGTGACCGGGGTTGGTCTTTTTGAGGATTGGATCCCTCCGGAAACAGTAAAACAGATGTACGAAAAATTCATGGAGAAGGATCTAAAGGAGTTAGAACGCCTGGCTGAAGAGCATAACCGGTTTCCAGGTGTGATCGTTGATTTGCGGAAGTTTTTCAAAGTCTGCGCAGAGCACGATCTGGGATTAATAAATTGGTGGTAAAAACGAGGGAAGAAGGCGTTTCCGTCCCGGATAATAAAGGCAAGTATGAAAATTTTGGGGTCCACCTCACTCAATAAAGCAGGACAAAGTGTATGGGTTGATTGAGTATCCGTTTTACGAAGGAAAAATCCCTGGAACAACATTCTTCCCATGAAGCCTCTCTAGCACGGCGGGAAAACGGGAATCCACATGCGCTCAACTCACTTATTACCAGCTTTGATGCCATAGCTGGAATTTTACTAGATTTCATTCGAGGCGTTAGAAACCATAAATCATCAAACCAGCTTGGTGCCACACATAAAATAATCCGTAATATGCACCCTGAGATTTTGAAGAGCACAAAGAAACAGAACCACACACCGACACAAAAAATTTTAACAGCGCCTATCATGCCGACAACCACATATATCTATGAAGATGCAAGCGCAGAGTTACCGTTATTAATTCTAAATATGTCAACCCGTGATGAGTGACGGTGTAGATGAAGCCCATATTTAGTAATCCGCCATCTATACGCTAAAGTATCTTTCAGGAGAACAGACATGGGACTTGATACATACGCCTCGAACACCAGCGAAGAGATCGCCCTGAGCCCAGAACAAGAACAAGCTTTTAAAGAAGCTGAAATCGAATTATGTGGGGGCATATACAGTGGCGCCCCCGGCAGTTTCCGGGGAAAAATGTATGAAATTCTGATTCCCGAAGTAACAGGCGAAAGCTTGTACCAGGACTGGATTCCCCCTGCAACTGTGAAAAAAATATACGAGGATCTCAAAGAGTTTGACTATGAAGAGGCCCAGGATCTAGTTCTGGGTAGATACAAATCCGGGGACGAATTCATGAACCTGCTAAGATTTTTTAGAATATGTGTCGAGCATGATTTAGGTCTGATAAACTGGTGGTGAACCGGATGGTACATTAATTACATATCAGGAAATTTGGCTTTTTTGCTTAGACTGCAAACGGCCTCCTGAGATTTCTATAGCCCGGCGACATTCAATGATCAAAAAAACCAATCTCCTCTCAGACAAAGTTTTCAATCTCATCCTGAGTACATACCCTGAACTGGAATTCATCATTAACCAGATCTGTGAACAAATTGGACAACAGATACCCGTACACAACATCGCCTGTCCCCTCTTGGAAGACACCACCTTGAAAAAGCCAGCCAGAGATGATGGGGGTAACCTTGACACCATGCGCTTGGAAATTGACAGCCAATTTTTTGCGGTGTATGAAGATTCCATTCAAATGTTGACCAAAAGAGCTTCTGTAGAAGAAAATCTGGAATCCTTTCCCGAGGTGAAATATCTCGTAGAGACGAGGGTGTACTACAACGAATGGAAGGGAAAATGGCGGGATATAAACATTTGGATTTATGAATAGAAAGTGGAAACTGGAAGGGAAACGCCAGACCTTAAGTCAAAAGTCAGCAGCCTTTTTTGGTCACAAGGCAGAAATTCTGCAACCCACAAACCCGATATTCAGCAGCTTCAATAAAGCCTGACTTGAAAGAGAGTCAGCGAGCTAACCTGGTACAACCCGCTGCCGAAAGCTACATTCTTTGGGTCAAATCCGGGAAATAACAGCTAGCTCTGCCGCATAAGGGATAATCTGTCCTTCTTTTCAACCCATCAATCCTCGCCATCACCCAGTCAAGTCAACCGAGAGGGTGGGTGCTTCAGAAACCCAGATACCCTTGGGGTCACGCAACACGATGCGCAGAATCTGATCCGCATCGCGCCACAAATTCAAGGGGTGTGCTCCTCCCTCCCACAGAAAGTCCACCAAACGAATGGTCGCCCTGGGCATGTCCAGGGCCCCAACGTAAATCAGTATTTTCAAACCGGGATCGACTGACTGCAAACTGGAGGTCTCAAGCTCAACCGAGATCTGCCTGAGCGTCGTTCGATCCAGAAGCGTATCTACATCATCCACGCTGGAATCAAAGAGTACTGCCTTTCCATTGATAAATGTTGGGACACCAGAAAATACAGTGGTTGACTCCGATTCCTTATAAAGCGGAGGTTGGGGGCTTGGTCGAGCCCTCGATGGCCTTGATTCCACTGAAGCTTTTCGCTGGACACCAGAAGCAAAGTTGAGCGCCCTTCTTAAGTCCACACCCCCACCCGCTCTCATTGAAGAGCTGAGGAAGTCACCTGACCAACCAGCGGGCCACGCATTGGCCACCATGGATGTAGCATCTACTTTCTTGTCGTTTTGCTCTCGAACGGCAATAAACACAGTCTCACAGCAGACAATACTCGAGCGCAAAGATTCCTCGACCAACATGGATTTCAGCCCCTTAAGCGCCGTCCTGAATCGGTTCTCAGAATACACCTGTACTCTTGCCGCGGGGAGTAACTCCCCGCCGTAACCCCGCATTGCCAGCTGCTCTCGTAGTTGTTCAGAGGAATAGCGGGCGTGGATCAGGTATTCAAGATCAGTAATTTTTTGCGTGCTGAACAGAGCCTTTAATGCGAGCTTCTGAGCAGCTGTTTCTTTTACTGATACCCTTTCCATCGCGATATCTGTGCCCTCTTTTTTAAATTGAAAGGTGATCGTTTCGCCATCTTTCGCAGGAATGCGCCCGACAACCCACAGCACACGCACGCCTGGAAGATCGCCCAAATCCCCACTGTTTTCCCAGCTTTATGTTCAGGTATTCTTCACGGGATTTCTGCATTCATTTTATCAATGACCAACTGCAAATCTGTTAACACCGGTTCTGCTCAATCATCAAGAACGGCATCTAGCGCTGTAGTGATATCTTCCTCAGAAGGGTCGCTGGTGAGAAAATACTCCCTACCTCTTCCGCGCTCGGTGAGTTCATTCTCGATGAAGCTGTTCGGTGCCGCATCAATGCACAGCATGTTGATCCGTCTGGGGTCCTTCTGCTCAGCCTCCTGATCGGCAAGCCGGAAGAGGCGCGGAGAATCGCTGACCTGAGCGTCGGTGATGACCAGTATATGCCGGGCCAATCCGTGCTTTTTTCGCCTGCGCTTTAATTGAAGCGCCTACTCTAAAGCCACGCCCAGGTTTGTGCCGCCGCTGCTGCTGTTTTCCTTGAGGTAATTGAAAGCCGTATTCAATGCACTTTCCTCAGCAGAAACCGGTTCTTTCTTTAACAAGGAGGTGGTGTCGTGGAATACCCCCAGGGCAAAGTAAACTTGCTCACGGAGAGAGGTTAGGAAACGTTTAACCGCCCAATCCGAAGCCTCCCATTTTGCTCCCCTCATTGAACCGGAATGATCCACCACAACAATAGTTTCACGATCCGCGCCCATGCCCGATTGGTGAAGAGAAGGCGGCGCGACAAGAGCCAGAAAATAGAGGCCGCTCTCCTCCTGATGCTGGTGGACGTGCAGTTTAGGGCGCTCCTTTTCCTGGAGCGGCACCCAGTTCAAGATAAAGTCGCGATCAGGAACCACCTCACCGTCTAGCAAGGTTGCCCTCAGCCCACGTGAACGTTCCTCCCCGGCAATGCGGAGTTGGTACGTTGGACTGGAAATATCGACAACATCATGCATCTCCAGGTTGAGTGAAAAGCGGTGACCCGGGTCACGCAGCAGGGCCAGCGGCTGACCCGAAGCTCGCTTTGATTCCAGTTCATCCTCCCACACGTAGCGCGGGGCGGTAGTAAGGGGAACGCGCAGCTGCCATCCTGCCTGGTCGTTCATTTTTCGGGCCATCTGCACATAATCGATTTCAATGACAACGTTTTCACCTGGCTTTATCCCAGCCACCCGAAGTGTAAAGACGTTGGGGGATTCACGAGCGAGAAGCGCAGCCTGCTTTCCATCAGTCAAGGCTTCCTTAAATATCTCTTCGGCCTCATCGCGAGGCCAAAGCTCCGTCTTAATCCGGACCTCCCCAAAGCGCACACACACACCTCTCTGACTGCGGCGTCACCGGGAAGGTGAAAACGGTAAAGAACCTGTAGAACCAAGTCGCATACTTCAGCGCTGAAACCAAACGTTTGCACAACAGTCAGAGAAGCTAGCGACCCTACAATTTCTCCTCTAAGCTCAGTATGCCGAAGCGGGACAGATTCCTGCTGGTCCTCTGCTTCTTCCCCTCAAAAGGCTTCAAGCATGCCTATCCCGCCGGAGCGGCTGTTGTAAAACTTTGAATGGTTAAACATAATTCCTCACTGTTGAAATACAAAGCTATTCATGAAATCTTGTTGCGATTATCAGTGGTTCTCAAATACACACCGAGAATCAATGAGAATCAGGAGCTTCATTCAAGTACACACTCAAAAACATTAAGTGATTCAAAATATGGATAATTTCTCATAGTGTGGTGTAAAAGAGGTAGCCAAAAAAGCCATCTTATGCTTCCATAAGGTTAGGTAGCCAAAAAGGAGACTCAAGATGACTGATCCAACTATAGCATTTAGTGAATATCTTATCAATACCGGGCTGAACAAAGACGCTGACTTTTTACAGTAAGGAATTCAGCTTCTCAGTCAGATGCTGATGGAGCTGGAAGTTGAGGAGAAGACCGGGGGGAAGAAACATGAACGGACCCCGGAGCGAAAAAATCATCGAACTGGGTACAGAACCCGCACTTGGGAAACACGGGTAGGAGAGGTTGAACTGCAGAACCCAAAGCTGCGGCAAAGGAACCTACTTTCCCAGCTTGCTGGAGCCCCGAAAACTGGCCGAGAAAGCCCTCCTGGCGGTTGTACAGCAAGCCTACTTGAAAGGTATGAGCACCGGCAAGGTGGATGCGCGCTTGTGAAAGCGCTGGGATTGACAGGGATTGATACACGGTGTCCACCCGGGGTGAAAGCAAAGTTTCGAGGATCTGCAAAGAATTGGATGAAATGGTCGATCAGTTTCGCAATCGACCACTGCAAGAAAGCTATCCCTACGTTTGGCTGGATACCCTGTATATCAAAGTGGTTCAGAACCACCAGGTTGTCAGACTGGCCCTGGTGACCGCAGTCGGGGTAGACGAAAGCAGGAAGCGTCATTTGTTGGGGTTTGACCTCGGTGGAAGCGGGGATGAAGCTTTCTGGCTGGAATTCTTGCGTTCGCTGGTCAGACGCGGCATGAAGGATGTGAAACTGGTGATCAGCGATGCCAATGAGGGCGTGAAGAAAGCGCTTTCCAAAGTTTTTCTCGGGGCTTCCTGGCAGCGGTGCAGGGTGCATTTTATGCGCAATCTCCTGGCTAGGACCCCCCACGGGGATAAGGCTGCTGTAGCAGAAGCGGTTCGGTTTATCTTTAAGCAACCCAACCATCAGAGCGCGGTGTATAGATTGCGCGAATTGGTCCAGGTGCTGGATAAAACCTATCCAGATGCTGCAAAAGGGGGTCGAACAGGATATCCTGGCTTATTAGAGACCATCCCGAAGGAACATTGGCGGCGTATCCATTCTACAAATAGGGTTGAGCGAATTAATAAATAAGGAGGTCAAACGAAGATACAATGTGATTGGACTGCTCCCGGATCCCCCGTCTATCTTCAGACTGATTGGGCCGATCCTGAAAGAACTGGATGAAAATTGGCGCGCCTCTCAAAGAAGATATTTTAGTGAGCAAAGCATGCTCCTAGTTACAGAACCAGATTGTCACAGCGACCAGCATTCATCCACACTGCTGGCTGATTTGACGACAAATATTCATGTGGAAGCACAAGTTAATTTACACCATTGACGAAGACATTATCCAAAAGTGGATATAAATTTTTATCTGTGTTAAAATTAATCTGAGAATTACCAAATAAGCACATTACCAGAACAAAAAATTTTAATAATAATCTTTGGCAGAATGACATAGCCAATGCTTGGCTTCATCTGTGCCCACAGTAATAAAAATTGTATAAGTTATATTTTATTGGTGCATCCAATTCGATTTTTCGCAAAACCATCATCCTCGGCATGAGGGATTGGAGCCCAGGAATGACGCCAAGCAAAAAAAAACCTTTTCATCAAGCAGATTCGCAACCTCAAATTTTCCTCAGTTACAGTCATCATGAATCAGACACCAAATTTGCTCGCCAGGTGCGAGATCATTTGCGTTCTTTGGGGTATCGGGTCTGGTTTGATGAAGACATGGGTATTGGAGCGCCATGGCCTGACCGAATCGATGAAGGGCTGAGATCATCTGATGCTGTGGTGGGAATTATCTCTCCAAGCAGTATTGCTTCAAAAAATGTGCAAAATGAATGGGTCTTTGCTCAAGAACACGACATTCCCCTAAAATTACTATTATTTGAGCCAACTGAAATCCCCGCTCAATTCATTCGGATTAATTACCTGGACTGCACCAAAAAAGAAAAAGGGGGGGCTTTTTCAAAATTAAAAAATGATCTAAAACGCCACTTTGGGGATAGAAAAAGCACTAGATCAGCTACTAACATCGCAAATAAGGAACATCTTCACTCGAAAGAATCGGCCGATGAGAATGATCTCCCAGCATCTAACTTGATCCGTTTGCAAAGACTTCAAACCAGCAGTCTTCCAAAATGGTTGCATTTCTCAAACGAAAACGAACAACTCTGGAGCTTTGATGGAGAACAGATTGAAGCGTTTTCTCCCAGTTCCCCTTATCAGGAAGACCGTTGGATTCTCCCCAATAACCGATGGAAATACATAGCAAACCAAATTTGGCAAGGTGGTTTAATTTGTTCTGATTGGGATGGTTCTATATATACATACATGAACTCTGAAATGAATAGGGGCAACCTTGTTTACCAGGCCAGCTATGACGACCTTCCCATTCACCTTATACGTGTCAGCAACTCCGGTATTTTATATACCGCTTCTTGGGACGGTACAATTCGCGTTTGGGGACAAAATAAAAAACCTCTCTTTCCTTTTGATAAGATTCATTTAACTCATCTTCCTAAAAACATCGTCCCGTACAGATTTGGACATTTCGCAGTTGTTGACGATCTGCAAACCGTGTGGCTTTTCGATCCATCAGGGGAACTTATCTGGAAATGGCAGAGCAAAGGAAGCATTCAAGACATATGGGTTAGTGAATGGGATCTGTCAAAATCGCACCCTCTCACCTTCTTGGTCCTGCTTGAAAATGAAACTATTATCCAGATCAAGCTCGACTCCACATCTGATTCTAGCCAAGAAGTCCTTCAACTGCCCGCAGCAGTCAAAAATTTTTCCCACCTTGAGAAAGAGGGCTGGACAGCTTTAGCTCTGGAAAATGGAACGCTGGCCTGGCTTTCATGGTCATCCTTTCGGATTCCCCAAGCATACCGCATAGAACTAGATTGGGCTATACAGGACCTCATCGCCCTCCATGATCCTCAACGACCAAGCGTATTAGTGAGCATAGGAAGAACTGCAACCAACCATCTATTTGCCACAAATGATCATAAAGTAAAGAAATATGATCTGGCACCAGTTTCCTTGGTTTATCCAGATCCATCCCAGCGTTTTTTGTATGTCATTCTCAATGAAGATATAGAAATGTACCGCAATCCAGCTTTTCTCCCATTAGCGTATGAAGTTACCATCGACAGCATCGAAGGAACCCTCCTGGTAGGTGAGTATTCTGAACTGATAATCAATTTAGTCAACAGCGGATCCATTCCAATCTCTAAAGTATCAGCAGCTTTAGGGGGTCGGGATCGTATTTTACCTTCTAGCGAGATCACACAGGAAGGAAAATATCTGCCCGGCGAAAAAATACCTCTCCGATTCTCTGTACAATCGATCGCCTCAGGTAGCCTGCCGGTCAACCTTCATCTCTCCATAGAAGATGAATATGGGCCTCCTTCCATACATGCAGAGTTAAATGCTCATATCGAGTCACAGAAACAAGAGGGGAAATAATGTTTCATATTGAAAAAACGGTTTTCGATAAACAAAAACAACTCGTAGTTACCATTTCTCCAACAAATGACAGTTTTTCCTCATTCAAACATCGAGCTGCCAGAGAAATGTCACAAGATGTTAATATTCCTGGCTTTCGTTCAGGAAAAGCTCCCCTTAGCACCATCATCGATCATGTTGACAATCCCCTTATTATTAATAAAGCTGCAAAGATGTTTGTTGAGGAGGTATATCCAACATTATTAAACAAACTTTCCATAGCTCCCGACAAACCAAGAGGTCCCATTGACATCCAGACCTATGAACCTCTCACTATTGACATAACCATACAATTTTCCTCCCCTGGCAAGAGGAAAACTCCCCCGGCATCTTCTCAACCAACGATAGACACCATTCCTTTTTTAAATAGCCCTACTCTGATACGTCGCAGGATGCTGGCCAGACTTGGACAATACTTTGATAATCAATACCGAGACCCAGCACTTCTCTACCTGGGGGGGCGATATGCTTTATCCCTTGGTTGGGACGCAGAGGCCAGACGCTTACTGGAAGAATTAAGTAGTCTGCTTTCTCCCGAAAATAAGCTACCAGAAGACACGAGAAAATTCAGGGAAAAATATCTTCCCACAAATAACGCTTCCGCCCTTCCTTGTGACCTGCTTCTTTTATTGGCAACTGATCAGGAGGAAGAACGACAGGAGATTAGGACAAGGCTTCAGGAACACGCCGAAGGCGATACCCGTCTTGCGGACCTGTTAGAGGCTGAACCTCAAGATCCCAGTGAAAACCTATCCCCACCCCCTGAGGACCTTGCCACACTCTCAAAACAAGCACGCACGCACTATGAAGCTAACGAACTGGTGTCAGCGCGGTCTGTGCTGGAGTCAATGATCATGCTTGACGGTGATCAACCCGCTGTTTTCCGGAATTTGATCACCGTTACCAGTGAACAGCAAGATATTGAAGCCTACGAACGGTATTGGAGACGCTACGTAAAGCTCTTATTATGGCGCATGATAAGAGCAGACGACCTTACCCCCCTCTGGCAGGAGCTGATGCAGTTCTACATCCAAGTGGCGGAAGCAACAGATCGCTTCCTGGACGGGACACAGGATGAAATCCAAGAAACAATTACTCGTCCTGGCTTTTTACCCCGCTGGTTGGAAGCACACGCAGGTTTAATCTGGTTAGAATCTGCTCTCAAGTCACATCGGCGTTTACAGACTAATCTTGGCAAACAACACATTCAAAACGGTTTAAAAGGGAACTTAAGTTTAATGCGTCACTGGATACAACTCTTTTATCCTGAGTTTGAAATGATGTTGGATTTAGGAACAAATAACAATTCCAGCGTCTTATTACCCACCAGAGAGATAAAACTTCACATTTACTTTGATCCTTCCCAAAGAATACTTACACGGTTCTTAGAATGGCATCGATTCGGATTCGGTCTTGATACACAACAAGTCATCAATGAGGATACTGGACAGGAGGAACAGAAACTTCTCCATAATCGGCATGCCGAAAATATAGTTGCTCTTGCTAGCTGCGTCACAAGAATTCCCACCCATCATTACACGAAAGATTTACATCAAGCGATAGAAGAAAATCATCAAGCAGGAGTAGAAAAAAGCCCGCGGGAAGTGATCTGGGATGCTTGTGGGCTTCCTTTCTTTCAATTCCGACTTTCGACATATTTAGAACAAGACCCTCCTGATTGGGCAGGGATTGTTACTTTCTTTGGGAATCAGGATATGCTCCCTAAACTTGACCCTACCCTTCGCCTGTTCCTTGCTATGGCATATTGCAATTGCGAAAACCCCATAAAAGGCCTGGATGTAGCTTGTGAAGCAGTGCCTGATATACCAGAGACGAAATTTGATGAAGAGTCTCAAAGTTATAATCTTTGGGTAGGGGTCCTCAACGCCAACTGTGAACATGCGATTTCAGCTGAGAAAAAACCTGGTCAGTCTGTGCCAGGTAAAGACCCCACCCAAACCACTGCTCCCGAACTCTGGATGGGGTTGGTCAAACATAAAATCCAACAAATGTCAGGAGAGGAGCATATTCGCGAGTTCCAAGAAGAAGCCCTTGAACTTGTCGAGGCAATATATCATCAACGTGTGCTGGTAGACAAGGCAGTTGAGGAATCACAGGCCCTGGTTTCTGAACACAAATTCAATGAAGCCCTCAAAGTAATCGCTGATTTACCAGACTCTCCATCTGAGCTCAAAGAAATTAAAAATGAACTAACCCAACAAATCGAAGAAGCCCAACAAGGGTATGAGCTAGAAACTCAGATTGAGAAAGCCATAGAAGCATCAAAAAGGCATGTTAAGAAAGGAAACTTCACGCAAGCCCGAAAAGTAGTAAACCAACTGCCTGATTCTCCTGAAAATATCAAAAAAATCAAAAAAGATCTAATAGAGCAAATAAGTGACGCTGAAAAACACAGTAATTTACAAGATAAAATTGAGAAAGCTATCGAAAAATCCCGTACACATGTGGAAAATGGTAACTTCCGGAAAGCCCGTACCCTTGTTCGTTCTCTACCCAACTCTCCTGATGAAGTAAAAGAGCTCAAAGAAAACCTCCTTACCCAAATTGATGAAGCGGAACAACAAGCGGGCATTCATAAGAAAATTGATGAAGCCATACAACAATCCCGAGAACTTGTCCACCAGGGGAAATTTTCAAGGGCGCGGCGTAAGATTCGTCGTTTACCTGATGCCCACCCCGAGGTAAAGGAATTAAAACGCGAATTATTGTCCCAAATCGATGAGGCAGAAAAAGAGATGTCAAAAATTACCCAATCCATCGATCAGATGGAGGAATTGCTCAAGCTTCAAGGAATTAATATGGACCATATTGACAAGATAGCAAAAGATAATGACGTGGACACCTCAAACCCAGGGGATTACTACGCGCTTTTGAAAGCTATTGTGGATCAGTTATTATGAACAAAAAAGGAATTAATGGGCAGCCTTCCGCCTCAACCCAAAACTATTTTTTCGTTCCCCTAGGACGCGAAATAGGTAGCCTGCTTGAATTATTAGGGCTTCCTCCTACAGCAAGCGATGATTTAGTCGAAAGAGGGATTAAGAATCTAAATCGTCAATATGAATCCGAATATCAAGCTCAACGAAAGTTGCCTCATGCTCAACTTCAATACGCAAAGCAAAAAAGCCTTTTCGAACAAGACGAGATCACCCAAAAAGCTTTTAATAAGGAAACCGAGGAAATCATCTCAACGTTGATGCCCCCTGAACTCAGAGAAAAACCTAGATTTGATCAATTAAAGGAAGAGTACAAGGCGGGAGTAATACCAGAAAGCAAATATAAAAAGGGTCTTATACAAATCATTCATAAAATGGGCGGAAGAGAGCTCTTAGATAAAGAAGCAGAGATGTCGAAAGCGGAATTTACGACCCAATGGGATGCATTCATTGATCAACTTGAAAATCTCGAGACAACCCCAGCAGAGATCCAGGCTGAGAAAGATGAAATTCGGGAGCAACTGGAATCCAGTGAGATAACTCAGGAGGAGTTCGACAAACTGGACAAAGAATTGGAGGAGAAAAAAACCGCCCAAAAAACCAACCTCAATAAGCTACATGACGCTTACTTAGCCAAACAGAGCCAACAAAGGGCTAAAAAGCAAAAAGGATTCTCATCAACCAATACTATTTGGAAGGATATGATTTCAGACACCTGCCAATTAGGGAAAAGGACTTCAGAATGGAGAAGGAGTGTACTCACATACGCTGACCAGACCTGGAATAAGCTGGCTGTTCCAGGTCGAGACCTGTGGAAGCGGAGGTTCCAAATCTGGGCGGATACCCTCAGGGCTTTGGGCCCAACCTTTTCTGTTACACGGCTACCCAAAGACCATAAATCCGTCGACAGGAAATTTCCTCATCTCTCTCTTCCACACCCACGCTTAATTCAACGTTTGGAAGACGACGATCTTGAGGAAGAGATTTCCCAGCAACCTGACCGGCGGAGAAGCAGAACGATCAGCATGGATGATCTCATGCAAGCCATGCTGAACGAACTAGAAGAAGCCTCAAAGGAGAAAGCTGTATCCGGAAAAACAAAAAGCCCTGGGATGGATAAAGATCAGGCAGCAAAAGCAACTGTCAAAGAATTTTTAGAATTCCTGGAAGCCCTTGAAGATCGGGATGAACATGACACAGAGATATGACGAGGTATTTGAATGAATGACCAAAACGAAAAAGACAAAAAGCAACAACAAAAGCCTGGATCGAAGAAAACTGATAAGGAAAAAAAGGCTCATGAAGAACAATTGTCAGAAATGGTCAAAACCATTAAAAGTCAAAATGAGTTCTTACTTCAACAAATAGGCCATATCCTTCAAAAATTCAATCAACAAACGGACCTGCTTGAAAATAACCAAAACGAAATTAAAGGGGAATTCAAACGCTTTCAGACAGGGGGCCCTCAACGTGCTATGGCTGCGATTTTCTATCGACTCTTCCGCGATTTACTTAAATTGATGAACCAGCTGGATGAGCTGGTCTTGCTTGAAGATTCAGGGGAGCATACGCGGGAAGAGTTGGACTGGATACGATCATTGAAAATGCTGCACGGTCATCTTGAATTTATTCTCACGGAATGGGGCTGCGAGATCATGGACATCTCTCCCTTTCAAACCCCTTTTGATCCCGATTTACACGAAGCAGTCCCACCAGAAGAAGAGAAACCCACCCACAAACCACAAGGAAAAAAAATTCCAGAAGGAACAATCATCAAGGTTAAGCAGCGGGGATGGATATTACAAGGAACCATTCTGCAATATCCTCGTGTCGTTGTTAAATAAAAAACATATGCATAGGAGGTAGAAAATGGCTGTGATTGGCATCGATTTAGGAACCACGTACTCAGCAGCAGCCCGGGTTGATGAGTATGGAGAAACCGAAATAATCTACCTGGAAGGTAACCCCACATTGCCATCTGTGGTTGGAATTGACCGAAGAGGAAGAGTTGTTATTGGACACCGTGCCAAACGGAATCAGGCCAATAACCCCCAGGATACTATTGTCGAGATCAAGCGTAAGATGGGAGAGAAAGGAGAAAAGGTACAGCTTGGGGATCAAGAATACACTCCTCAGGAAATTTCTGCTATGATCCTCAAGCGCATCAAAAAAAATGCTGAGGACGAATTGGGGGAACAGATCACAGGGGCTGTTATTTCCTGTCCGGCTTACTTCATGGATGAGTCCCGGAACGCCACAAAGGAGGCAGGACAGTTAGCAGGATTGAATGTGTTGCGCATTGTTAACGAACCCACAGCAGCAGCCTTTGCCTATGGTTCACTCCTGGGAGATACCAGAGAAGAACGTCTGGTAATGGTTTATGATCTTGGAGGAGGAACCTTTGATGTCACCATCCTTAAAATGTTGGGAGGAAACATCAATGTTATCGGCACAGGAGGAGATCCTCGGTTGGGAGGTGGGGATTTTGATGACAAAATTGTGGGCTGGATGGAAAATCAGCTCAGGGAAGAAAACCCTGAATTCTGGGCCTCTTTGAGCGACCCTGCCAAAAGTGCCCTCAGAATTAAACTAAAATCTTATGCAGAGGAAGGGAAAAAAATTCTCTGCGGACCTCCTCCACGAGATGCCTATCAATTCCAGATCGCAAAAATCGCGACCTACGAAGGCCGTCCAGTTTCCTTTTCCGGAACCCTGACCATGGAAGAGTTTGAGGATCTTATCTCAGACTTGATGCAAAAGTCTTTGCGTCACCTGGATGAGGCTATGAATGTCCCCAAAGAAAAACATAAATACACTGAAGATGATCTGACGGATATTCTCCTTGTCGGAGGAAGTACCCGCGTGCCATATGTCCGTCACTTGCTTGAAGAGCGCTATCCCGATATCCCCCTGCGAGGTGTCGAGTCTGGGATCAACCCCGACGAAATTGTCGCCCGTGGGGCAAGTCTGGTAGCAGCCAAAATTAACCCAGATAATGATGTATACATTCCAGGTGATCTTGTAGACGTAACTGGGCACACCTTAAGTGTCGCAGTGATCGATGCTCAAACAAATGAAGAGTATCTGCATACACTAATTCCAAAAGAAACAAAAATACCAGCATCAGCAAAACATCGATTTTCCAGTGCTGGAAATATGACCCCCTATTCCAAAGTTCAAATTTTTCAGGGAGAAGGACGCCAAAAATCAAGGGAGACTCCCATGATCGGGGAATTCATTATCGAAATTGAACCCCGGCCCGAGCCAACCCCCTTAGAGATCGGTTTACAGTTAGATGATAACTCCCTTTTGCAAGCCCACGCAACAGATTTGCTTACATCTAAACGCGTTGAGGTTGAATTCAATTATGATGACAGCACCCGAATTCCAAAAGAAGAATTGGAAAAAAAGCAGGCTGCCTTAGAAACAACATTAGAAGGCCGCATGACACGGTCAGAAAATCCACTGGAAAAAGCGAAACAAAGACAATCCCGCCCTCCCAAACCCACTCCCGCCCCCTCCTCCCCCCCATCTGGGCAGGAATCCAGGGAAAACCAAGACCCGCTTGCCACGATGAACCCCATCGTCTATAACATTCACCAAGAAGCGGTTCAAAATTTTGATCAGATTCCGCCTGACCAACAACCGAGAGTCATGAAATTAGTCAATGAGATTCAACAGGCAGCTCGCGCTAATAACCAGGAAAAGCTCATGGAACTCGGCTTACAGCTGCAACAGGAACTATCAAATCTATAGCCCAAAAAGGAAGTATAAACTAAATGCCTGAGATTAACTTGATCATCCAGGACCTGGAGGGTGACCTCCTGAGAATTTGTTCTGAAAACACTGTTCACTATGGGAAACGAGTGTCACTGGAAGTAGCCTGGCACAGCGATTCTCCCGATGATCTCTCTCATTGGTTTAAGGATTTGGTTTCGAAAGTAGAAGAGGATTGGTCAAAACAACGTCTCCTCATTCATTACCGCCCCTCCCTTGTACCGCTCTCTCAGAGTCAGCTCGAAGAATTTCTTCAGCACCAAAAACCTCTGTTTAATTGGCGCTTGGCTCTTTTAGCGGCTGACCTCTGCCAGGCCTTAGAACGCCTGCACAATGAAGAGTTTCCTCAAGGAGTGATCCATCCTTATCGTGTGGGAGTTATGGAGGGGCGTTTTTTCCTTTTTCCCACGCTCGTAGGCATAATCCCTCCCTACTCTATCAGTTTGACTGCACAAGCCCATTCATGGTTGCCCTTCATAGCACCGGAAATTTTACGGACACGGGCAAAATCCCCTGCATTACTCCTGGCGGGTGATATCTATTCCTTGGGAAAAATGCTACAAACAATCATGTTGCCAGGAGAGACACGTCCACTTCCAGAGGATCCTCTCACAGCGGCTGAACACATTGTCGAAAATAATGTCCCATCGACAGTCAAGGACTATCCTCCAAATCGAAAGAAAATTGGTCAGGTACTCGATAAAATGACTAATCCAGATCCTGCGGCACGCCCTTCTCTTCATGAGCTTCTAGAAAAATTCCACAGCTTGAAAAGTGAATTCGCCCCTGAAGTCGTGATCCAAAAACAAATCAAAGAACATGACCTAAAAGTAGCCCAAGAGCAACTTCAGGCCCTAGATGAAGCTCAGGAAAACAACCTATTTGATATTCCTCCCTCCACATATCATATTCTGCAAGCTGACCTCGCTTTAGCTCACACCCCTCCCGACTATACGCAGGCAATTGATCATCTTAAAAGAGCAAAAAATAGAGAACCTGAAAGCCCTACAATCCATCATCAAATTGGACTCACATATCAAAAATACACCAAACATCCCCAACATCAACTTTTAGCAGATCAAGCCTATCAAAAAGCAGCGGTCCTTTCCAATTGGCAAGAAGGTATCATCAAGGATTGGGTTACCCTCCTGCAGCAAACAACAGCCGATCGCCTCTTATCCCGGACCAGCATTATCCCCTGGGATAAACGTCCTCCAATCGTATTTATCCAGAGAGCTGTTAGTCACCTGGAAACATCCAATTATTATGGAAGCTGGCACGAATGCGTAGATTACTTCTTTCAATTTGGTTTCAATCAGGATGTGTACAAAATAGCGAGACAAGCAGCAGCAAATATTCCAGCGAGCGAACTTTTATTATGGATGAAAGAACGCCAGAATATCGATAATATACCAGCCATCCGGGCTATCGTTTGGGAATGCAACGATCAACCCGAAAAAGCAGCATTTTATTATGACCAGGCTCAACAAAAAACTTCGAAGGAGAATTAGATGTTAAGGTTTCTTCAAAAGCGAAGTATACAAAAAAAGAGCACTCTCTTTTGGGAATATCTAAAACAAGGCGAGATTCAGCAGGCTCTTGAACACTACCATAATGAGTTAGCAGGCTATGAAGATGAGATAAATAAACGGCTCCGGGCTGCTTATCATTTTCACCATTGGTTAGCATACGAAAATGAAGAAAGTGCACGAGCCGTGGAGGTTTTGGCTGTTGGAGAAACAAAAGCGGGCACCCAGGTTATACGAGCTGCTCATTTAATCCGGCGATTAAAACGCGAAAGACAACTTGGAAGAGCTCTCCGCCAGCGAGATCCCGCAGTACTTACAGCTCCCCATGAAAAAACGGACACCCAAAAAGAACAAGATTTAGAACAATTAGGATTAGCTGTCCTTGAATCATACCGCCTGGCAAAAGGAACCCCAAAAGGAAATGTAGCCTCCTATATAGCTAAGGAATTACCCTCACGTTCCAGCTTATCAAAGAAGTTGCTTGCGGTCTGGAAACACTTATCACTTTGGTCTTCTTGGTATCGAAAAGACTTCGCGAATCTCTTAGACTCGCCCTCCACTTTTACATTTTTACCTGAAGAAGAACACCAAAAATTTATTGAAGCCGCTATTTACGCCTGGGGCCATTTATCACTCACCAATCAAGAAGAAAATCTATCCAGTGCGATATTGGCTGTCGATAAAGCTCGGGAGTTTGCCCGTGATAACCTTTTCAACCTGGACCTCTTGGCACCGATGACATTAACATGGACAAGGGAAGGATTGGAAAGAGGGGACAGCAATAAGGTGATCCAATGGATTAATCATGATCATTTCCAAAAAATAATCAACGAGTCACCGCTCCCAGACTGGTTGCAAACATTTCTACACGCTCTAGGGCTGTTGAAAAAAGGGCAATACAGCCAAGGACAAAATCAATTAAAAACACTAATGACATTAGCTGCATCCAGGGAAAGGAAAGCAGAGTTTGGGTATCTGCATGGACTATCATTATTGGCGGAGACAGAAAATTGGAGTTCATCTCACAAAGACTCGGAAGACACAAGCGACATCCAATTCGATACCATGTGGCGTAAGCTTCGCGGCGAGCTTATGGAAGCGATTGTAAAATTGACCTCAACCAAAACCAGCACAGCTTGGCGAGGATCACTGCTTAAAGGTTTGATCGCATATATGGACAGCGAAACAACTCCAACACCTGATGAGCTAGAACAATTCAGCGCTGCAATAGAAAATATCGCAAACACCCATACCAAACGCCAACTAAAATCTATCGAAGGGGAATTACTCACCCGCATTCGTGCCACTGAGGAAGCAATTGAATACATTCAACGGAGAGCTTACCCCGAATTACGTTCATTTCAAGACCAAGTGCTAGATCCTCTTGGAGACGCAATCCCTGGCCTTGTAAGAGCAGCTGTCTATATGACAATATGGGAAGGAGATCCTTCATATGATCCCCTTCCAGCTCTCAAACGTATTCCTTTATCGGATGATGATAGCAAAATCACTCAAACTATCACAGCTTGTGTGGATCAGGTAAAGGCAGCTCAAGTCATGCAAGAATTAACTGAGCTTCTAAATCATCCCAAAAAGCTAGAAGAAAAACAAATTCCTTCCTTAACCCCCCTGAACTTTGAAGAGGAATTCGCACGGATGGGCGCAACAGCCAGCGCAGTCCTCTGGCTCACCCGAAGAGAATGGAAACGGGCTTTGAACGAACTTCCCTCAGCATCAGAACAAAATGATTCCAATGAAGAAGCTTTAACCCACTTACATTCTTATATTCGTTTTTACAGTGGATGGAAACTTGGGGATTTGACACTTTGTGAGCAAAACACCTCAAAACCATTTTTGAAATCTGCTCTGCCATGGAAGAAAGGCCTTGAAGCGCGTCATTTTCTTTCCGCACTCAAACAGGAGAAATCATCGGTTGCCTTGGAAAACTTGAGCTGCAGCCGTTGGACTGATCTGTCTACTGGGGTACTTCTTCGAACAACAGAATGGTTCTTGAAAAATAATCACCCCGTCGAAGCTTTGAATTTTTACCAAATGATAGAAAATCATACCAATTCAAACAATCCTAAAGGAAATACTGCTCTCTGGCTACCTTTTTTACAGGGGCTGGGAGCAGCAAAAGCCAACCAATTCACCTCCGCCATAGATTCTTTTGAACGTTTTCTATCAAACACACACACTCCTCAGCAAGATAACCAGCTGATCCCCCCCCTGCGTGAATTAGCCCAACTTTTCCGACTAGAAGCAGAATTGGCAACTGTTGTAAACAGTAAAGATGATTTATCTACACGATGGCCTTCTGTAAGGCGCTCATTAGCTAATCAAGCAAAGAAGTTACAGAAAACACATACTTTATATCTCTATGGATATCTTATAACAGGACTAATCACCTACCTTACGCCGAATCAATTAGTCGATAAGACAACTATCGAGCACATGCAAAAAGCAAGACAGGAGCTTCAAATCACATACCGTCCTCAATTTCTTGAAGATGTACTTGGCCATCTTCGTTGGCGTCGTGAGGTACTAAATGATTTCTGGGATCATCTAAACCAAGGCGATCTCCAAAAAAGCCGTGATATATTTCGGAAAGAAATAAAACCTGTATTTGGAGATCAGGTTCCTTCTGCAATCCTTCTTGCCATGGTTATTGCTGATTGGGACAGCGGAGAATTCACTACTGAAGAACTGTTAAGACGACTCAAGATATTAGAACATGATGCCACCAATATTGCCCCAAATCTTATTCTTAAAGTAAAGGATTATATTCAGGAAGCAGATCAAACAAGACAATTTACAAAATTGGTCAAACAGAAAGAATACGATCGTATCATCCAATTTATCGAAAGAAGCGACTGGGCTGATGCTATGCCTGTTCCCGTCGCTATTGCAGTTTTGCACACTTTTTACAAGAAAAAGCGTCATAAAGATGCAAAGAGATTTGGGCATTTCATCACCGACACTCCCAGGCTTCCTGACTGGGTAAAAGATTATGGTTTTCTCATCTTAGGATATTTACTGTACGATAATCATGAATATGTTGAAGCAGCAGAAAAATTTGAAAAAATTAGCGTTTCTGAACTATTTGGAAAACACAATATTGATAAATATTGGGCTGCAGGGCATTTTGCGCGGGGAATTCAACATCTGGAAGGAGATAAAAAAGAAGAAGCATTTGACAGCTTTCGGCGGACCTTGAATTATCTGGAAGCGAAGAGTGAAAATGTTGGACTTTCCATGCTTTTCACATACTTTGGCCTTCAAAGCCTTGAAACCCAAAAAGGTCGCCGAGCTCAAGAAGCTTTTATTCTCTTGAGAGAAAGTGTAGAGGGATTAAATCCGACTCATGATGTGGTAATCAGTCAATTAGTAGCAGATATTGGCTTGTTGTTATGCGAAGAATTGCTGGATGATGAGAATACGACCCAACCTGTGGGGAAAGACTATCTTCAACTGAGTGATCAAGCATCACATCACAGTGAGTTACTTTCAGAGAAAGAAATCTTCATACTGAAACATTCCTTACACCGGCTTGCGATCTGCCAGGAACTTCGACATGAGCGTCATGTACCCGCTTCGAGAAGACAAACAAAACAGGAATTACGGCATTTTCTATCAGACCAAACAAAAACACTCGAAGAGATACTGAAAGATCATGGCGGATATGACCCTGTATTATTAGTGATCAAGGGCCTTATCCATACGCGTCTAAAGAAGCGTCGAAATATTACAAAGGCGATAGAGCATTTCTCACAAGCTGCGCGTTTGGGATTATCCACCCCCAAATTTAATAAACTTGTCCAAGAAATTACCAAAGAACGCCAAGATCAATTAGAAAAACGCACCGTAATTATTGATCTTTTCGATACATATCTCTTAACCCGTTCCTTCCCTAAAGATGTGAAGAAACATATACAGGAAGAAGATCAAATAGCTGATTTATATCAATCACACCGGGGTTATACTCCCCAAGAGGTAACCCGAAGTTATGATCAGGACTTGATCAAAATCACAGAAGAAAGAATTAGTCATCTCGAAAATTTAGTGGAAGATTCTCCTCTGGCGGATGAAGAGCAAATCGAAAAAATGTTAGAAAGCTTAAAAGAAAATCTGGATCAACTCAAAAATACAAATCTTGACATCATTCGCCAGGAAAAATCAATTCTCATTGCTGTCACAAGCAAGATAGATCAAAAAGCTGTTGAAGTGAAGAATTAACAAAAAAGGAGTATATTATGACACAAGATAGGACACATGAGGAGTTGTTAGAAAAAACCTTAGATCGTGTTGTAGAGAATAACAAACGTCTACGACCAGGAACCCCTATGGCTGAACTTAAAGATGCCATTGAGGCGTCCTTAAGTTCACTTCCCCCCTTAGAATTCAAAGAGTTCAGTGAACTCATTGAAAACATGGAAGAGGAAAGCGATTTCTCACAGGAGATGCTCAAAAGAGCTCCAGAAATATTAGGATGGGATGCAGATCAAATTATCGACTGGGTAGAAGATATAACAAAAAAACTGGAAGATTAACCCTATCCTAAATTAAAGCCTGAATATTATTCATCAAGGCAATTGTAGAAAGTAAGTGTGTACCTTATCACAAAATTGGATACAGTACCTATTTTGGGATAAAAGGAGATGGGGTTATGACAAAGGTTGAAAGCATGAGCCCTGGAGCCAAACTACTTTGGGAAAATGCGCTTGATGCCCCAAGTCGATTTGGCCATGAAAAAATAGGCTTGAACCACTTCCTTTATATACTCCTTGAACGGTATGGAGAAATGGCTGAATCAATGGCTTCAGGGTTGATATCACACGATTATCGGTTGAAATTAGAAAAACATCTCAAAAATGATGACGTCGGGGAGGAAATTCACCCCTCTATATTATTAGACGAAGTCCATAAACGTGCTCTAAAAGGTGGGAAAAAAAAGGTATCAGAGAGAGACATGGCTGCCGTCATTCTCAAACGAGATGGCTGGAACCTTTTAGAACAACCAAAATCATCATTTTCAAAGCCTGACACCTCTCCTAAGGAGAAGAAACAAGACAATAAAGCAGATTCAAAAACAGCATCTACAGCATACCGTCCCCGCGCCAATCATCCAACGCCTATGTTGGAAAAATTTGGACGAGACCTTTGCCAAGAGGCCCTCAATGGCAAACTTCCAAGGATTCTTGGGCGGGAAATGGAAATGGAAGTGATGATGGAAACCTTATGTCGATGGACCAAAAGGAATCCACTGTTGGTTGGTCCAGCTGGTGTAGGGAAGACAGCTATTGTTGAAGGGCTAGCACAACGGGTCGTGCAGGGAAAAATACCTGAAGCAACCCAGGGAATCCGCATTATTGCGCTTCAAGCATCAGCATTGGTCAGTGGAGCCAGTGTTGTGGGGAAACTTCAAGAACGCATGCAGGCAATCCTTAAAGAAGCCAGTCAAGACGGTATTGTCTTATTTATTGACGAGGTTCACAGCATTGTTGGCAGTGGTGGGAAGCAACAAGTATCTGATGTTGGGAGTCAATTGAAACCAGCCTTAGCAAAAGGAGAGATTGCTGTTATTGGTGCTACGACAAATGATGAGTTCCATCAGTTTATCGAAGAAGATCGAGCCCTTGAGCGCCGCTTCCAACCCCTCCGGGTGAATGAACTCTCCAAAGACGCAACCTTGAAGATCCTACATGCCTTGAATGAGAAAGCCCAGAAAGAAAGAAACGTCATCTTCTCCCCAGAAACCTTAGAACGCATCATTCTCCTTGCTCAACATTACCTGCGAAACCGAAACTTTCCTGATAAAGCAATTGATATTTTGGAACAATGCACCGCCCATGCAACGTTAAACGAAATTGAAAAGGTGACTCCAGTTATTGTCCAGAACATTTTAGAGCGCATGATTGGTATGCCTGTTGATATGGGAAACCATCTCGAACAACGCCTAAACAATGTCAAAGATCAGCTAAAGCAAGATGCTTTCTGCCCTGAGAAAATTGCTGAACAAATTTCAGATCGTCTAGCAGTCACTGCTCGCGGACTTGATGTCAATCCTGCGAGCCCAAACGCTGTGCTTCTAAGCATCGGAACACCAGGACAACAACCAGAACTTGCAGCCCAAGTTCTAGCGAAAGCGCTTTATGGCAATCGGGACCGTCTCATTAAAGTAGATATGACGCGTTTTTCAGATGAATCTGATGTTAATTGGCTACTTGGCGCACCTCCAGGTTACATTGGTCATGACCGAACAATGAGATTTCACAAAGAAATAGCTCAGCAACCGTGGTCAGTACTCCTATTTCAGAACGTAGAAGCAAGTCATCTACAAGTACAGGAAATCCTTGCCCAAGCTTTCAATTCTGGTAATTTTTCCAATGCCCATGAGCAGAAAGTTTACCTAAGTGATACCACAGTTATTCTCACAATCACTACACAAGAAAAGGTAGAAAACAATTTAGGATTTATTACCCATGACGAGCAAACGCAAAACCACACCGAATATACTCCTCCTGAACTTCGTTCTTTCCTGATCCCTGAATTAATCGCTGAATTGGATGCCTGGTGGTCTCCAATCCCCTTTAGTAAGGAATACCTAAAAACATGGGTCTCTCGCTGGCTATTACCCCCCCTTACCAAAAGATATGAACGTCGAGGAATAACGATGATATGGAAAGAGAGTGTCATCGATTGGATTGCCAAAGAAATACTCAAAAGCGATGACATCAGCAAAGGCCAAAGTTTACTGGAAGAAAAAGTCCTCCCAAATATCATCCCCTACCTAGATACTACGGGCAAAATAGTCCTGTCATGTAAAAACGGTAATCAAATCCATGTCAATGGAGAGAAAGGAGTTTAATGTGGAATTCATAACCGAAGCGCAGGAAATCACATACATGAAAGTAAACAAATTTCTAAACCAAATCTTTGGTGAGATGATCAAAAAATCAACAGAAAAAACCGTGTTCCTATATCAGAAAGGATCAACAGTGACCCACATTGCCATTTGGCCCTGGAGAGATAACGACGCCATAGTATGTGTACGATCTTATGTAAACTTTGGGGCCGAACTTGTTCCAGAACTCCTTCATCACCTACTGACCGTAAACAATGATATGCGGTTTGGAGCTTTTGGTATCGATGAGGATGGTGATATTTATTTTGAACGTACGATTGTTGGGTCAACCTGTAACAAAAAAGAGATCAAAACCTCAGTCCTGGCAGTCAGTCACACAGCTGATAAATATGATGAACCAATCATGAAAAAATGGGGGGGTGTCCGGCAAATTGATCGAATCAAAGAAATATTGTAATAGATTGAATCTACCTAAACCTTTTCCCACTACTCACCTTCCCTTGTGGTCAGCTTGGCGAGATTTATAGTGTAAACCAAATTTTGGAGATCCCCACATCCCTCCAGTAACACCCTTTCATGCCCTGGTGATCGCGTACAAAATGCGACGTATCCCAGGGTATCCTGCATATTCCACCATTTGGTTTCTTTCCCATATCCGAACTCCACCTCTCCATAAATCCGCTCCCAATACTTCTCAACCGCGGCATCCAGTACAAACCGCTTTGCTTGATAATCAGGCATACCCAGGACTTCCAGCCCCGCTGCCAGGTTTGATGAGCAAACACAAACACCCCCAGGGTATGCCGCGGCGCTCCCCTTTTCGTGCAGTCTTTGCGTCACGCCTCCCACGCCTTTTCCTAAGAGCGCCAGCGTGGATCCTCATTCCCGGCTAAGGTCCAACACAACCCCCTCCCAAGACGGCTGAGTCGGATCAGGCTGTACTTGATAACTTCATCGCCATGCGACAAAGCCACAGGCAGCGCCAGGGCCTTTCTATTCAGGATCCCGTTTTCATCCAAGATCTTAATTGCCCGATATAAAGACATCGTGCTGGTGTCCGCTCTTCTGGCCACCAGTTGGTTGATCTCCGCTTCCAGAGAAAAACCTCTCCTGGCCAGATTTAAACCAGGGCCCCTTTGGTCCAGAAGTCCCTCCGCTTACTGAGCCGGTGCCGGTAGACCCGGGGAACCTTTTTGGAGATAGGGAGCTAGGAGATATCATAATCAAGCTTCTGGGGAGTTTTGATGATGTATTACCGATTTTCTAGCCTGCCCTTAACCAGGGATCTACTTTGAAGTGTTATGTAGGAAACCACAGGCAGCAGCGGTACGTGCTATGGGTAAACTCATTAATCTCCAACTTCAAACCCCTCGCACCCCCAGAACCGCTGTACGCCTTGGACCACTTCGGTAAGCATCTCCCAGAAGCGGATGTTGCTATACAAAATTCCCAGCCCCATTTCTCCAGAAACGAGAGCGGACCGGCGTGATCTCCTCAAGGAAGACCTAAAAATTTTTTACTGCGCGCTTTTTCGCAATCTAGCCCACTCACATACACGTAACTCCTTTGATTATCCATTTTTGACCTTTTGGGCCGCCATTGAGGAATCGGGAACAATCGTAAACTGGGAAAGATTAAGCATATTTCTATATAATAGTTTTAGGATTCCGCATACATAACGAATCCGGTCATAAAATAAGGTAATTGACATGGACATTTTCCTAGCGCAGAAACTGATCAATAATAAGGAAGAGCAAAAAAATCTCCCTTCTACAGCCCTGGCTCTGGACCCCAGTGATCGCTTCGTTCTCTCCGCAGGGCTGGATTTTAAACTGCGGGAATGGGATATCATAGAGGGAGCTTTGCAAAAGTCTTACAAAATGGGAGGGCCGATCTATTCCATCGCCTTGGGTCCGGATGGGGAGCGCGCGTATCTGGGGGGTACGGGAGGAGTAGATGTCTGGAATCGACGCAAGGGGAAAGTTGAAAAATGGTACACCAGCAGGGAGGGTGAAATTACGGCAGTCGGGTTTGACCCCTCTACAGGTTTAATCATTGGAGGCAGTGCAGATACGCTGATCTATCGCTGGAAGATGGACACGAACACGCCAATGGAGCCCTTAAAGGGGCATTCAACCGCTGTATCTGCTGTGGGCCTCGCGGACC
>Ga0207797_1000576_pt1 | contig 28310 bp, 27 predicted proteins | sample PRCRCaboRojoPR_6_FD_187275 | JGI IMG/M metagenome (GOLD analysis project Ga0207797, IMG submission 187275) | Marine sediment microbial community from Cabo Rojo, Puerto Rico - PR CR 10% Liquid 1 (SPAdes) | ecosystem: Environmental > Aquatic > Marine > Coastal > Sediment | place: Cabo Rojo, Puerto... | reverse complement strand
GGAGACACCACATGGGTGGGACCGCACCTTGGCGATACTGAGGTGGAGTACCGCTTCACGCCAGACAACAGCGGCCTGATCACCTGCCTGGAGCTGGCCAACGTGCCGCTGTCCATCAACTACAGCCCGGACAGCATCAGCGGCGAGTACGTCTACCTGACCATCCCCATGACGAACACGCCGGTGGACGGGGCTCCGGACTTCTACCAGTGGATCATGCCCGGCATGCAGTGCAACTACGACTACGTCACGCTGGGTGTGGGCAGCGGAGCCAGCCAGATCAGCAAGGACGCCATGGCCGGATGGAGCCTGCTTCAGCAGCTCCGCGGCGAGAACGGCTACCCCCTCATGGGCGTGGCCAACGGCCAGGCGCTGGAACAGCTCTTCGACTCCTACACCTTCGACGAGGGCAGCCAGTACGGTACGGATGGTGTCCAGATGGACATCAACCTCGACCAGATGGTTGGCAACGCGGCTCTCATAGCCTACGGCCAGGAGAAGTTCATGTACGCCTGGTTCCTCTGCAAGAAGGTGGGCGCCGGCACCGGGATCGACCCGGAGTCGGCCGACTTCGAGCTGGACCTGATCGAGGTGATCGAGGGTCTGGTAGCCGGCTGATCGCAAGCCGCACCGCACACCAGGGCCCTCCGCTCCGGCGGGGGGCCCTTCCCTATTCACGTGCCATTCACGTGCCAGGCACTTACGTTCTACGGCATCACGGTAGGAAATGTAAGTGCCAGGCACTTACGTTCTACGGCATCACGGTAGGAAATGTAAGTGCCAGGCACTTACGTTCTACGCAACTGAGGTAGGAATATGCCTTCCAGGAACTGCTACTGCTGGCGGCTCAGTATCCTCGATACCGATGCGCTGGAAAGGCCCAGCCGATCGGCCACTGTCTTCTGAGAGAGTCCCAGCTGCAGGCAGGCCCGTCTTATCGCCCGGTTCCTCTCGTCGAGGTTAGAGCCGTAGGCTTCCGGGCGCAGGGGGAGGGATGCGGACACCGATCCGCTGCTGTCCGCCCCGGACCCGAGACTGAAGCCTGCTGCCGGATGATCGGGCACTTCCGGCGGGGATATCTCGCCGTCCATTCCCGCCTCCAGGAAACGCCGCAGACGGCCCGATCCCGCCTCTGCAGTTTCCGCGAATACGCCAAGCACCTCCTCGACGTCGACGATGCCGAAGGAGCCTGCTGAGCGCAGGCCCAGGCAGGCGGAGCAGCTGCTCCAGCGATAGTCTGCGGGATCCGAGACCATACCGGCCCTGACAGGGTTCAGCAGAACGTAGCGGATTTCCTCCAGCAGGTGTGCCTCGCTCCTGACCAGGCGGGAGAAGAAGCGCCTGTCGAACAGATGGCCCCTGCGATCCTGCCGGAGGTTGAACCTGCGGGCGTAGCTCCCGTTGAGCCAGGCCATGCCCCGGGAGAGGTTGGGGCGGGCGGTCCTGAGGACAGCGTGGTAATGGGTGGTCATCAGGCAGAAGGCCAGGAAGTCCCAAGAGTACTTTCGACGGGTACGCCGGAGTAGGTTAAGAAAGTGGATGCGGTCCGAGTTGTCGGCGTACAGCGCCCGAGGGCCCACGGCCCTGGCGCTGACGTGATAGACGGCTCCTTCGTACTCGATGCGCGGTTTTCGTCCCATACCACTACTATTGTACACCCTACTAAACACATGTTCAACCCCTTGACAGAAAACGGCAAATACCTACCTCCATGCCGTTCAATGCAAGTGCCTGGCACTTACATGGCACTTGCGTTAGCGGGGGAGGTCGGGCTCCTCGATGTAGTAGATGTCGTAGTTGTCGGAGTTGCGGTCTGCGGAGAATACGATCTCCGATATCGTGGGGTTCCATGCCGGGTAGATGTCCTGTGCCGGATCGTCGGTGATGCGGATGAGGGTGTCGGAGTCGATGCTGGCCGCGTAGATCTCGTAGTCGCCGTCGCGGTCGGAGGAGAACACGAACCAGCCCTCGTAGGGGGCCCAGCAGGGGTGGATGTCATCGCTGCTGCCCTGGATCACGGGAGTGGGATCGGAGCCGTCCACATCCGTCACCCAGATATCTGACTGGGTGCCGCCCGACCTCTGGTAGAGTATCAGCTGTCCGTCAGAGGAGAAGGAGGGACGCAACAGGTCGTATCCATTCTCCCCGATCAGCGACTGGCTGTTCAACAGCTGAGCGTCCTGGTAATCTGCGATATAGAGCCTCCAGGAGGTGACGGCGGTGCCCGTCTCCCTGGCCGAGTAGACAACCCTGTCCGCATCGGGAGACCAGGAGGGGTGGAGGAACTGCCGCGTCGTATCGTCTAGAAGGGTCGCTATATACCCCAGGTCACCGGTCCGGGTTCTTATCCTGCCGGTTGAATCATCTCTCAGCTCCGCATAGATGATCAGCCCGGGATTGGTAGCGGAGGTCCAGCATCCGTTGGGGCCGACACATTCATCGCCTGAGGCCCCGGATATCTTGACCGGGTCGGAGACCCGGTCGAAGCCGTAGAGGTTGGGGTTGCCCTCGAGGTCGGAAGTGTAAAGCAGCACGTTTCCCAGGGGGGACCAGGCAAGAGCGGTGTCGGAGCCGCCGGCGGAGCCTATGAAGAACCTGGCTCCGTCCTCCCAGACGTACTCCTCCTCGTCCTCGTCGCCGCACGCTCCAAGTACCAGGAGCGCGGCAACCACTGCCGTCAGCGTTGCCCAGCGTACCATGACCCTCCCGTCATCCCTCCGGACCCCGGGTGATATCCGCCCCCAGCGCCCCCAGTCTCTCGACAAGTCTCTCGTAGCCCCGCTCGATCTGGTGGACGTTGCCTATGATGCTCTCCCCCTCGGCGCAGAGAGCGGCCGTGAGAAGGGCCATCCCCGCCCTTATATCCGGGCTTGATACCCTGGTTCCATGCAGTCGGGCCGGCCCGGATACCACTACTCTGTGGGGGTCGCACTGTATGATCCGGGCCCCCATGGAGACCAGTTTGTCCACGAAGAAGAGCCTGCTCTCGAACATCTTCTCGAATATCAGCACCGTTCCCCTGGCCTGGGTGGCCAGCACCACCGCCGTGCTGGTGAGGTCGGGGGAGAATCCTGGCCAGGGAGCGTCGTATATGGTGGGAATGGCGTTGCCCATGTCCGTCACCACGTGCAGGTCCTGGCCTCCTGGGACGAAGATGTCGCCGTCCTCCCAGGCCACCTCAAGGCCCAGCCTGCTCAGGACCCGTACCGTGGGCTCGATGTCTGGCCTGGGGACCTCTGGAATCCGAATGCCATCGCCGCAGCATGCGGCCAGGCCGAGGAAGCTGCCTATCTCTATGTGGTCCGGGGAGACGGGATGGTCCGTCCCGTCCAGAAGCCCTCCCCTGCCCTCAATGACCATCCTGTTCGTGCCCGCTCCGCTGATCCCGGCCCCCATGGACGTCAGCATCCGGGCCAGGTCCTGGACATTGGGCTCGCAGGCCGCGTTGTAGATGGTGGTGGTGCCGGCTGCGGCGGATGCGGCCATGACGGCATTCTCGGTGGCAGTGACGGAAGGCTCGTCCAGGAGCATGGACACCCCACGGAGGCCGTCGGTCTCCAGCGTAATTGAGGTCCCGTCGAAATCCACTCCGGCGCCCATGCGCTTCAGAGCCATGAAATGCGTATCCAGCCTGCGCCTGCCTATCACGTCCCCTCCCGGAGGAGGAAGCCTGAGGCTGCCGCATCTGGCCAGAAGCGGTCCGGCCAGCAGTATGGAGGCCCTTATCCGGCGGCAGAGTTCCATGTCCAGGCCGGAGGTGTCGATGTTCCGGGCGGTGATCCGCACCGACTGCCCGTCTTGCCGCTCCACCGAGGCGCCCAGGCTGCGGAGGATGTCCATCATGGCCTGGACGTCCCGGATCTTCGGCAGGTTGCGTATGGTCACCGGCCGGTCCGTGAGAAGGGTGGCGGCCAGCTCGGGAAGGGCGGCGTTCTTGCTGCCCGCCGGCTGCAGCGTACCACTCAGGCGTCGTCCGCCCTGCACCAGGTAGCTGTCCGGCGGGATCCTGCTCACCGGTTGCTGTTCCCCGCGCCGCTCTTGCGCAGCAGAGTGTGATAGAGGTCGGGGTACTCCCTGGGCAGCCAGTCCTGCGAGAGGAGCCAGCGGACGTAATCCGCGTCCCGCACCACGATGTCCTCCACCAGGTTGCCCCGGTACTTGCCGAAGTAGAAGACCTGCACCTCCAGGGGGGACCGGGCCAGCTCGGCCACCTCTCGCCATGAGGTCATGCCCTCCAGCTCTTCGGATGCGATTCTCTCCACCAGGGCCCGGGTCAGCTCGGTGTCGAAGCTGGCCCTGTGGGCGTCTCCGGAAAGTCCCCTGTCCAGCTCGAAGCGGTATCTGAGGGCCTGCAGGGCATGGGAAGGAATGGCCGGCCACACATGGCGCGAAAGCCGCAGCGAGTCTAGCCAGGTGGGCTCGCGGAAGGGCTCGAAGATCTCCGGATAGGTCCTGCGCAGAAGAGTGAGATCGAAGGGCAGGTTGTGGGCACAGATGAGCTCGGTCCCCTCCACGAACTCCGACACCCTTCCCGCCAGCTCGGACGCAGCGGGAGCATCCTCCACCATTCGGTCGGTTATGTGATGGACGGCGGAGGCCTCCGGCGGTATGGGAATCGGCGGCCTGATAAGGGTGGAAAGCCTGTCGGTCTCGGACACCCGCGAGAGGCCGCTGTAGGAGGTCCTGATCATAGCCAGCTCGCAGATATGGTCCTTCTCCGGATCCGAGCCGGTGGTCTCGGTGTCCAGGAAGACTATGGAGAGCTCCGCCTCATCGGCGGCGGCGAAAAGGTCGAATCCATCATCCATAGGGCTAATGTAAGCAGTTGCGAGGTATTTGACAAAGGCGGATCGCACTTTTGTGTATATATTGTAATGAACTCTAGCCCGATCTTGTACTCACGGAAGGAGGAGCAACATGAGGTACCTGTTTCTGGCCACGGCGACTGCCCTTCTGGCGCTCTCGGCCTGCGGAGGCCAGGAGCCGGCGGAGACCGGTCCGGCGGATCCGGCCCGGGCCGTTCCCGACGGAGCTCTGATGTACCTGGCCCTGGAGGATCCCGCCGCGATTCTCGGGCAGGTTGACGCCTACATGGCCGAAGGGGCACCCGCCCTGGGGGAGGGCGTTGCATCAGAGTGGGTCCTGGAGGCTCTGGACTGTGCCAGCTTCGACGAGGTCTCCACCCGCTACGGACTGGACCCTCACGGAAGGCTGATCGTCTTCCAGAAGGGCATGGGCAACAGCTTCGGCCTGGTTGTGGGTGTGACCGACGAGACAGCCGTCTGGGCCAACTTGGAGCAGCTGGGCCTGCAGCTGCAGGACGGCGAGCCCCTTGACGGCCAGCCGGTGAAGACCGTTGCGCTGGGAGGCGGATTCCAGATGCAGATGGCCGTGAAGCGGGGAGTGCTCATGGGAGCCGTCAGCCGCCCCGGCCTGTCGGAGATGGTGGGTCTGCTGGACTCCAGCAGGGCTTCCGGCCCTATTCCGGAGCTGGAGCCGGCCACGGTCTACATGGGCATGGACCTGGCCGCCGTAGCCCCCATCCTGTCCGCGCAGATGCCCATGATCCGTCAGCAGGTGATGGCGGGCATGGAGCAGAGCGAGGAAGGGCCGCCCGAGGCCGTCAGGGACATGATGGGCCTCTACTTCGATGCTTTCGCCGTCATACTGGAGCAGACCAGCGCAGTTGAGTGGTACATGACCCTGGGGCCGGAGAAGGCCACATCCCGCATGGTGGCCGAGTTCGTGCCGGGTTCGGACCTGGAGAGGCTGATGGCGCCGGTGGAGGTAGAGGACCTCTCCGACATGATCCCCGCGGGGGAGGTCATGGTGGCCCGCGCCGACATGAACCCCGAGCTGGGCAGGGAGGTCACCCGCGCGTTCGCCGAGGGGCTCGGCTTCGAGGCCGACAGCGCCGTAATGGCGATTGCAGAGGCCTTCTCCACCAGCAGCGCCTTCAGCATGATGGCGCCCTCGGAGGGCAACCCGTTTCACATGGTGGCGGTCTACCACGTGGGTACCGAGGAGACACTCGACGAGATCGGGGAGGGAGTAGCCTCCATGGTGAGCTTCGCCTCATCCATGCTGGAGGGAATGCCTGTGGAGCTCACCGAGCCCGAGATCGTGGAGATCGACGGCCGGGAGTACCTGACCTACGGCGAGAACGTGGCCATGCCCGCTCCCGAGGAGGGCGGCGGAACGGAGTTCTCCATGACCTTCTGGCTCACCCTGCAGGACGGGTACCTCTACCTGGAGAGCGCTCCCGAGCCCGTTGTACTGCCCCAGCTGCTGGACGGGGTCTGGGACGGCGTGACCGTGGCCGGCTCGGGAAGGCTTGACTACCCTGCGGACTACGAGATGGCATTCGCCATGAACGTGGGCGCGTACATGGGCACCATCATGGCCCTCTCCCCGGAGTCCTCGGACATTCCTCCGGAGGTTGTGGAGGCCATGTCAGGAACTCCGCTGTGGGTGAATGCCGGGGCCGACATGCAGGAGGGACGGACTGTCTGCGAGTCATCCGTCGACGGCAGCGAAGTAGTGTCCTTTGTGATGAACATCGTGATGATGGCGGGTCAGGAAGCCCCGCAGCCGCAGTAAGCCACTACCCGCGGGAGGCGCCTCAGGAAGGGGCGTCTCCCGCCTCCCACCTGTTGTACTCGGTCTGGGCGGTGTTGTAGCCGGTCTCCAGAATCCGCTCCACGCAGTCGGCGGCCCTGTGTGCCATTACAGCGGCCTCCTCCTCCAGCTCCCCCGGAAGCCTCTCCAGGACGAACTCCGCCAGGTCCACCACCGGAGGGGCCGGACCGACCCCCATGCGCAGCCTGGGGAAGTCGCTGGTGCCCAGCTGGCGTATGACGCTTCGCAGACCGTTGTGGCCGCCGTGGGAGCCGCTGGTCTTCAGTCGCAGCCTTCCCAGCTCCAGGTTCACGTCGTCGGAGATTACGAGTATTTCCTCCGGCTCGATCCCCTGGCCCTCCATCAGGGCCGACACCGCCCTGCCGCTGCGGTTCATGAAGTTCAGGGGCTTCATAAGGAGGGTCTCCCGGCTCAGATGGGCCACCGAGAACAGACCGGCTTCGTCCCATGAGAGGCCGTGCCTCCGGGCGAGGACGTCCCCCGCCCAGAAGCCGGCGTTGTGTCTGGTGAGGCTGTAGCGGAGCCCGGGGTTGCCGAGGCAGGCCACCAGCCGGGGAGTATCCACGGGCTACTCTTCCGCCTTCTCTTCCTCCTCGGCGGGCTCTGCGCCCTCTTCTCCCTCCACAGGCTCTTCGCCCTCGGGAAGCTCCTCGCCCTCGAGGAGCTCCTCCTCTTCCTCCTCCTCTTCCTCGACGACCTCGGTAGGAGCCACAACGGTGGCCACCACGCTGGTGAGAGGCGTCTGGGGGGTGACACCCTCATCCAGCTCGAGGTCCGCCACATGGAGGGAGTCGGCAAGGAGAAGGCCGGTAACGTCCACCTCCACCTTGGCGGGAATGGCGGAGGCCCTTACGGAGACCTCGATCTCGTTGAGTACCTGCTCGAGGACTCCGCCCATGTTCACGCCCTCGGGCTTGCCCATGAGGTGCACGGGCACCGGGACCGTGACGATCTGGTCGGGGGAGACCCTGAGAAAGTCGATGTGCACGGGCTGGTCGGTGAGCACGTCCCACTGGATGTCCTTGACGATGGCCGTGGAGACATCGCCGTCGAGGTCCAGCTGGATCATGCTGATTGCCCGGGTGTATCCGATCTCGTCCATGAACTCCTTGCGGTCTACGGTCAGGTTCATCTCGTCGCCGCCCCTGCCGTATATAACCGCAGGAACGGAGCCCTGACGGCGCAGCCGCCTGGAGACTCTGGAGCCGAACTGCGTCCTTCGGCTCACGTTCAGCTTCTGTGGCATTACTATATCCTTTCCGGAGTGGCTGGGGCGGGAGGACTCGAACCTCCAAATGCAGGAACCAAAATCCTGTGTCTTACCAATTTGACTACGCCCCAGCAGAATCAGCCGATTCACACACGGTACAACCCAGATCTTCGGGGCGGCCCTCCGCGTAGGACTTCACATCGCAGGCGAAGTCCCGCGCCTCCTCCGGGCTCTCGAAGAGCGCGTAGAAGGTGGGACCGGAACCCGATAGACCCCAGCTCTGACAACGGGCTTCCAGGAAGTCCGCAAGGGCCCTCAGCTGCCCGTACTCCCGCACGAGCAGCGGCAGGAAGTCGTTGTCCAGCTGGATAGGGAAAGGCTTACCCTCATGCCGTTCCTCTGCCGGGGCACAATAATTGTTGTCTTTGCAAGGATTTGTCAAGGTTTCCCTCATGCGGTCCAGCTCCCGGTATGCCCAGGCGGTGGAAACGCCTATCCGGGGATGGATGAGGACCGCGTGAAACCGCAGGGGGGAAACGGGTTCGATCTCCTCGCCCCTTCCGGTGACGATGGCCGCGCCCCCCTCGAGGAAGAATGGAACGTCGCTGCCCAGCCCGGCGGCCAGCGAGGAGAGGCCGGGGTCTTGGCCGGTGATGCTCCGCAGAGCCCTCAGCACCGCTGCGGCGTCGCTGCTGCCGCCCCCCAGCCCGGCGGCAGCCGGTATCCGCTTCTCCAGGCGTATGTCCACCCGCAGATTCCCTTCAAGGGCACCCAGGAATCTGTGCGCCGCCTTCCAGGCTATGTTGCCCTTACCGGAGGGCACCGAGGTGTCGCCGGAGAGTGAGAGGCCGATGCCATACCCTCCCGGCAGCGCGGAGACCTCCAGGCGGTCATGCAGGGACACGGTGTGAAACAGGCTGCGGATGGCGTGGAACCCGTCGGGCCTCCTGCCCAGTACGCGCAGGCCGAGATTCAGCTTTGCACGGGCCCTGATGACCACGGAGGACGTTGCGGACACCGGTCAGCCTGCGGGAAAGACCGCCAGGATGGTAGCCACCGCGGCAATCCAGAGCAGTACGTTAACAAGCAGCGGCTTGTCCTGGATCAGGACCCTGTCCGGGGAGCCCCCCATCCCGTGGGTGTGCACCAGGTACTGGTAGCGGAATATGCCGTACGCCACGAAGGGAATGGTGACCCAGAGCATGCTGGAGACCTCGGTGGCCGTGCGGTCGCTCACCGTATAGATGGAGTAGCCCATCAGGCTGGAGGCTGTGGCGATGCTTATCATCTGGTCCAGCAGCTGGGGGCTGTACTGGGCCAGGTTCTTCCTGTGGCCCTCGGCTCTGTCCCCCAGGGTAAGCACCTCCGCCCTCCTCTTGGAGAAGGCCAGGAACACCGCCAGGAAGAAGGTGCATATCACCAGCCACGGCGAGATGCTCAGGTCGTAGCCTGCCTCCAGTCCCGCTTCAACTCCCGCCAGCGCCCGCAGCACGAAGCCCATGGCGATGATCAGGGCGTCGAGTATCACCACATGCTTCAGCCCGGACGAGTAGCCGGCCTGCAGAAGCAGGTAGGCGGTTATCACTATTGCATATGCCGGAGCGACCACCCAGGCCGCGGCGGCGGTGCCCAGGCCCAGCAGAAGGGCCCAGAAGACGGCGGCGGCAGGGCTCAGCCTGCCCGAGGCAACCGGCCTGTTTCGCTTCTCCGGGTGCCGCCGGTCGGCCTCCCGGTCCGCCACATCGTTCAAGAGGTATATTGAGCTGGAGACCAGGCAGAACCCCAGGGTAGCCAGAGCCATAACACCCAGTGCCCGGATCTCCCAGACCCGTCCGAACAGTATTCCGGCGAAGACGAAGAGGTTCTTGGTCCACGACCGCGGCCTCATGGTCTCCAGCAGAGCCCTTGTCTTGTCCATAGCCGCAAAGATAATGCCCCCGCCCCCTCCGGTGCCAGGCACTTGAATTGAACGGTGCACCGGTAGGGAATATGGCCCTCCAGCGGTCGGGCACTGGGGGTACTGGCTGGCGCGTCCGGCGGGCCGCGTGTATATTCAGGGCTCCCCTGATCATTGGGCTGATACGGGAGGAACCTTGCTCAGAACCGCTCTTGTCCTGCTGCTGGCTTCGGCCGCGGTGTGGGCCGGCCCCTACAGCATCGAGCTGCAGGGCAGCGGCCAGCACGGCCGCATCGGCTCCACCCTGAACGAACCCATATCTGTGGTGGTGAGGGACTCCCTCACCGGGGATCCGGTAGAGGGCGTCGGCGTGGTGATGCGGGTGCGTCCGGGCAACGGCGTGCTTCTTCCCCTGGAAGGCTCTGAGAGCATCCCCCTGGAGCAGGAGCCCTCCGGAGAGATACACCGTCTGCTGGTCTACACCGATGAGGAGGGGGTCGCCAGGTCGGGGCTGATGCTCTCGGAGAGCATGGGCGATACCGACGTGGAGCTGGAGATCAACCTGCCCGGCGAGGAAGAGCGCTACATGGAGGCCGCCTGCCTGGCCGTGGACCTCAGGTCCATAATTTTCCAGCTCCTGGGCGGGCTGGCCGTATTCCTGCTGGGAATGAAGATGATGTCGGACTCCCTGCAGCGGGTTGCCGGCGACAAGATGCGCGTGGTGCTGCGGAAGCTCACCGACAACCGGGTCATGGGAATAGCCGCCGGCGCCCTGGTTACAGCGGCCATACAGAGCTCCAGCGCCACCAGCGTCATTACTCTGAGCTTCGTCAACAGCGGTCTCATGGCCCTGCGGCAGGCCGTGGGCGTCATCATAGGCGCCAACATCGGAACCACCATCACCGGCCAGCTGATAGCCTTCAAGATCACCAGCTACGCCTATCCCATGGTAGCCATCGGCTTTTCCTTCATGGCCTTCAGCAAGAACCGGCGCCGGCAGTTCTGGGGCCGGGTGCTTCTGGGCCTGGGACTCGTGTTCCTGGGAATGACCATCATGAAGGAGGTCATGACCCCGCTGCGCAGCAGCGTGGCGGTGAGGAACTTCTTTACCACCTTCAGCGACAACCCGCTGCTCGCGGTGCTGGCCGGAACCCTGGTCACCATGGCGGTGCAGAGCTCCAGCGCCACCGTGGGACTGACCATGACGCTGGCCGGCTCCGGTCTGATCTCACTGCAGGGGGCGGTGTTCCTGGTCCTGGGTGACAACATCGGGACCACGGTTACCGCGCAGCTGGCGGCCATCGGGAGCGGCCGGTCGGCCAAGCAGACGGCAATGGCCCATACGCTGTTCAACGTGATAGGCGCTCTCTACTTCGGTCTGGCGGTGGCGCATCTCGGAGGTCTTCTGGAGTTCTTCAGAGGAACCTCCGCAGATCCCATGAGGCAGGTGGCCAACGCCCACTCCATATTCAACATCTTCAACGCCATCATCTTCATCCCATTCGTCCCGGCCCTGACCAGGATCTCCCGCTGGGTCATACCGGCGAGCCGACGCAAGCCCAGGCAAACCGCGTTCTCCCTGGAGCTGGACGAGAACATCCTGGACTCCCCGGCCATAGCCATGGACGAGATCAGCCGCCATACCCTGGAGATGGCCCGGACCGCAGGCGAGGCCGTCAGGGAGGCGCTGGCCATCTTCCTGGACAGGAAGGGTGACCCGGCACGGGTGATGGAGCTGGAGGACCGGGTCGACCTGATGCAGAGGGACCTTACCGTGTACGCATCCAAGCTGTTCCAGAGGGACCTGGGTACGGAGGCTTCGCTGAAGCTGCCGGTGATGCTGCACTCCATCAACGACCTGGAGAGGGTCTCGGACTACGCGGTGAACATCGTGGAGGCGGCCGGAAGAAAGGGTGAAGCCGAGATCAGCGACATCGGGGAGATGTCGTCCATCGCGGCCAGGACCGGCAGCCATCTGAGGCGGATGCTGGACCTCACCGAGGAGCTGCTGGATAAGGGCCAGCGCCGGACCGCGGAGGCGATAATGTCCGTGGAGTCCAGTCTGGACAGGCTGGAGGAGGAGGCCCGCAGCTTCTACAGCCAGGCCATCTGCTCCACCGGCCACGGAGACCTTACCGGGCTGGCTGTGCTGGACTACGTGGACAACTGCGAGAGGGTGGGCGACCATCTCACCAACGTGGCCCAGAGCCATCTGGGCGGGAACGTCTGGCACGGCGACGAGGAAGACATCTGACCCTTCCCGGCGGCAATAACCTACCTGCGTACCGTATAACGTAAGTGCCTGGCACTTACATGGGCGCTCACATGGGAACAGCCTACCTCGGCACCGTTCAAATCAGGTGCCTGGCGCTCCTATGGGGCGTTGGGAAGGTGAGCCGCTTTGCCTATCTTCCACGTGACCGAGCGGATGGGCGTAAGCACGGGAGGCGCAGATGGCGAGCAGCACCAGGATGCAGGTGAGCGTTGACAGGATCGAGGGCGACATCGCCGTCCTGCTCAGCCGGGAGGCCCACCGCTGGCTGCTGCCGGCGGAGCTTTTGCCGGAGGGGACGAAGGAGGGCGACGTGCTGGCGGTTACCCTGGAGCCGGACCCGGAGGAGACGGAGAGCCGCAGACGGAGGATAGGAGAGTTGCAGCGCAGGCTGCGGGAGCGGACGGAGGGTTCCGGCGGTGGGGCAGGCTGAGGGAAAGCTGGTCCTGGTGGCCACCCCCATCGGGAACCTGGACGACCTCTCCCCCCGGGTGCGCAAAGTCCTGGAAGGGGCCGACGTGGTGCTGGCGGAGGATACCCGCAGGTCTGCGAAGATAGCTCCCGGCGGCTGCCGGATGACCAGCTACCACGACCACAATGCGGCGAAGATGGTGCCGCGCATAGAGGAGATGCTCCGGCAGGGCCTGACCCTGGCCCTGGTGACGGATGCGGGAATGCCGGGGGTTTCCGACCCCAGCTTCCGGGCGGTCAGGGCGGCCCTGGAGGTGGGTGCCGAGGTGACCGTGGTGCCGGGCCCCTCTGCCGTTACCACGGCCCTGGCCGGGTCGGGGCTTCCGGTGGACCGCTTCTGCTTCGAGGGCTTCCTGCCCCGGAAGAAGGGCAAGCGGCTGGCCCGGCTGCGGGAGATGGCCGGGTACCCGGGGACCCTCATCTACTTCGTCGGTCCCCATCATCTTCTGCGACAGCTTCGGGAGACCGCGGAGGTGATGGGTGACCGGAGGGCCTGTGTGGCCCGGGAGCTCACGAAGCTGCACGAGGAGTATGCCCGGGGAAGGCTGACGGAGCTGGCGGAGGAGTTCGCTGCACGGAAGCCCCGGGGTGAGATCACCCTGCTGGTGGAGGGCGGCGGGCGGGGCTGATTGACGGTAACAGTGGTCGGCTCTATTGTTGGCGGTACTCTCACGGACGGTCTGGAGGCACCTTGACGCAGGACAGGATCAGGAGTGCCGGCAGGAAGCTGCTGGATCCAGCAGTTAAGTTCCTCTCCCGTATCGGAGTCAGCCCCACGGCGGTAACGGTCACCGGGCTGTTGATAACCGGGGTGTCGGCCTTCGCTGTAGTGAAAGGCGAGTACCTGGCCGGGGCCGTATTTCTGGCTCTGGGAAGCGTGCTGGACGCGGTGGACGGCGGAATAGCCAGGCTGCGGAGCACCGAGAGCAGGTCCGGGGCTGTGCTGGACTCGGTAGCCGACCGGGTGGGGGAGATCCTGGTGCTGGGTGCGGTTCTTGTCAGTGAGATTGGCAGTCGATATGATCTTATGCTCTACCTTATCCCCCTGGCTATCGGAGGGTCGTTTCTCGTCAGCTACGTCCGGGCCAGGGCCGAGGGAGAGGGAATTTCCTGCTCGGTGGGTATTCTCACCCGAACCGAGCGGCTCGTTCTGACGATAGCCGGCCTTGTCCTGGCGAGCCTGGCCGGCATGGTTTGGATGGTATACGCGACGGCTGCAATAGCCGCCGGATCACTTTTTACGGCCGGGCAGAGGCTTGCAAAGGTCTACAGCGAGGACAGAGAGTAGCAAGGCGCTGTCCAACTGCGGGACCCGGCCCTGCGTGCGGCGGGTTGCCCTGCTGAGGAGGGATTGATGAGCAAGAAGGTTCGTGTTGCGATCATAGGAGTAGGTAACTGCGCAAGCAGCCTGGTGCAGGGCGTCGAGTACTACAGGGACGCCAAGGACGGCGATGACATACCGGGTCTGATGCATGTCAATCTGGGCGGATACCACATAAGCGACGTGGAGTTCAGCGCCGCCTTCGATATCAACGCCACCAAGGTGGGCAAGGACCTCAGCAAGGCCATATTCGCCGAGCCAAACTGCACCATGAAGATCTGCGATGTCCCCAAGCTGGGCGTGAAGGTGGGCCGGGGAATGACCCACGATGGCCTCGGCAAGTACCTCAAGCCCGTCATCAAGAAGGCTCCCGGGCCCACCGACGACATCGTCAGGATACTCAAGGAGACCAAGACCGACGTGGTGGTCAGCTACCTCCCCGTGGGCAGCGAGATGGCCACGAAGTGGTACGTGGAGCAGATACTGGAGGCGGGCTGCGCCTTCGTGAACGCCATTCCCGTGTTCATCGCCCGGGAGCCCTACTGGCAGAAGAGGTTCCGGGACCACGGCCTGCCCGTCATGGGCGACGACATCAAGAGCCAGGTGGGTGCCACCATACTCCATCGCGTGATGACCAGGCTATACGAGGACAGGGGGGTAAGGCTGGACAGGACCTACCAGCTGAACGTGGGCGGAAACACCGACTTCCTCAACATGCTCGAGCGCGAGCGCCTGGAGTCCAAGAAGATATCAAAGACCAACGCGGTAACCTCTCAGATACCCGGAGGGATGGCGCCCAGGAACGTCCACATAGGCCCCAGCGACTACATAGAGTGGCTGGACGACCGCAAGTGGTGCTACATCCGCATGGAGGGCACCAGCTTCGGTGAGGCGCCGCTGAACATCGAGGCCAAGCTGGAGGTCTGGGACAGCCCCAACTCCGCCGGAGTGATCATCGACGCGGTGCGCTGCGCCAAGCTGGCCATGGACAACGGCCTCTCCGGCGCCATCGAAGCCCCCTCGTCCTACTTCTTCAAGTCACCCCCGGTCCAGTACTACGATGACGAGTGCAAGCGTCTCACAGAGGAGTACATCGCCAAGTACGCGATAGACAAGAAGAAGAGCGAGGGTGGGGAAAAGAAGACGAAGCAGGACAAGAAGTAGTGGAGAGTCCGGCCTCTTCGTAACCTTCGAGGGCGTCGAGGGGGCCGGGAAGACAACCAGGTGCCGGGTTCTGCTGGAGGCTCTCCAGAGTCTCGGTATGCCAGCTGAGCATACTCGAGAGCCTGGAGGGCCTCCCGTAGCGGAGGGGGTGCGCAGCCTCCTGCTGGATCCCGGCCTGGAGATATCTCCCATGACGGAGGTCATGCTCTACCTGGCCTCCAGGGCCGCCAACGTGGACCTGGTGGTCCGGCCGGCACTGGCCAGGGGCGAGGTAGTGGTCTGCGAGAGGTACTCGGACGCCACCATGGCCTACCAGGTGGGAGGCAGGGGCCTGCCGGAGGAGCCTGTGCGGAGGGCGAACTCCTTGGCCACCGGAGGCCTGGAGCCCGACCTGACCATCCTCCTGGACCTGAGCCCGGAGGACGGTCTGGCCAGGCTGGGACGCCAGGGCCGACAGAGGGACCGGATAGAGATGGAGTCCCTGGAGTTCCATCGCCGCGTGCGCCGCTACTACCTGGAGCTGGCATCCCGGGAGGACCGCTTCCTGCTGGTGGACGGCGGGATGCCGGGAAGCGAGCAGGACCGGATGATACTGCGCGCCGTACGCGAACTGCTGGAGTAGATGTCCGAATGTACTCTGAGGAACACCTGACACACCGAAGGGCTGATGCGATATGAGGAAGGTGATACCCAGCTGGGCCTCCATGCTGCTGGCCTCCATGACACTGGTACTGGCGGGATTTCTGGCCATTCCCTCCGTGAGCGCGGAGACCGCCACCGAGAGGTCCTCCTCGCTGGAGCTCTTCCTCGACGTCTACTCGATGACCCGGGTTTCCTACGTGGACTCCCTGGAATCGGCCGAGCTGATCGAGGCGGCGCTGGAGGGCATGCTCCAGTCGCTGGACCCCAACAGCGTCCTGCTGACTCCCGACGAGTTCGAGAACCTCCAGATACAGCTGCAGGGAAGCTTCGAAGGAGTGGGCATAACCATCGGTCAGCGCGAGGGATGGCTCACCGTGATATCCCCGCTGGAGGGCACACCCGCCCACCGCGCCGGCATGCGCGGGGGCGACCGGATAGTGCAGATTGACGGGGAGTCCACCGAGGGGATCACAACCCAGGACGCCGTGTCGCAGATCCGGGGACCCAAGGGGACAGTGGTGGAGCTGACCGTGATCAGGGCGGGGGTCCGCGACTCCCTGGAGTTCGACATAGAGCGGGGGGTGATCGACTACCCTTCCGTCTCCAGCGCCTTCATGATGGACGACTCGGTTGGCTACATCCGGCTCTCCCGCTTCTCGCAGGAGTCCGCCCGGGACCTGTACAGGGAGATAGACACGCTGCGCACCCAGGGGGCCGGTTCGCTCATACTCGACCTCCGCGGAAACTCGGGCGGGCTCTTCCTTCCGTCGGTGGAGGTCTCGGACATCTTCCTCCCGGCCGGCGCCCCGGTGGTGTCCACCAGGGGCAAGGCCGTGGGCGAAAGGAGCTACTCCGCCCAGAGGGGAGTTCTATACAACGGTGAGCTCGTGGTGCTGGTGGACGGCGGAAGCGCCAGCTCCTCCGAGATCGTAGCCGGAGCCCTTAAGGACAACGGCAGGGCCACCGTGGTGGGCACCAGGACCTTCGGCAAGGGATCGGTCCAGAACCTCTCCGACCTGGGCGACTACCCGGGGCTGGGACGCTACGCGGTCAAGCTCACCACCGCCCGCTACTACACCCCCAGCGGGCACAGCATCGACCGCACAATGCGCGAGGACTTCATGGACCCCGAGGCGGAGGAGACCTGGGGAATAGCCCCCGACATCGAGGTGGAGATTCCAGAGGTCAGCGGCGGGCTGATGCTGGAGCTGGAGCGCGAGGCCCTCTTCTTCAAGTTCGCCCGGAGGTACACCACCACCCACGATGTGCCCGACGGCTTCTGGCCGGACCAGCAGGTGATGGCCGAGTTCACCGGTTTCCTGGAGGAGGAGGATTTCGACTACGACCCCGAGGAGCTGGCGCAGAGCACCTCCTACGTGGAGAGGGCCCTCTTCCGGGAGATCGCCCTGCGGATGTGGAGCATGGAGGCCTACTACCGTGCGGTATCTCCCCACGACGAGTACATACAGGCGGCTCTGGACGTTCTGAGGGGGGAGTCATGAGACACGCGGACACCATCAGGTTCGGGACCTCCGGCTGGCGGGGGATCATAGCCCGGGACTTCACCTGGGACCGAGTCGACCGGGTGGTGGACGCCATAGGCGCCATGGTCCGCGACCAGGGCGGCGAGGGCTTCGTGGTGGGCGGCGACACCCGCTTCCTCTCCCCCGAGCTGGCAGAATCCACCGCCGAGAGACTGGCCGGCTACGGTTTCAGAGTGGTCCTTGCGGACAGGCCCGTTCCCACGCCCGCCCTCTCCCACGCAGCCCGCTCCATGGGACTCGACGGCATCATCAACTTCACCGCCAGCCACAACCCCCCCATGTACAACGGGATCAAGTTCTCCCCCGGGCACGGAGGACCGGCCCCCGGCGAGGTGACCTCCCGGGTGGAGGAGCTGTACGCCGAGGGTGCTGCTCCTGCCAGGGGCGCAGGCAGCGTGGAGGAGATCGACCTGATACCCGGTTTCCGGGAGGCCCTTCTGAGGCACCTGGACACCGGGGCCTTCGCCGACTCCGGCCTGCGCGTGGTGTACGACCCATTCACCGGCACCGGATACGGGGTTCTGGACCGCATGCTGCAGGAGCTGGGGGCCGCAGTGCGTGTGATCAACGGACCCCGGGACCCGCTCTTCGCCGGCCGCCAGCACCCCGAGCCCAACGAGGCTGGGCTTGCCCAGCTCTCCGAGCAGGTGGTCCGCAGCGGGGCCTCCATAGGCCTGGCCAACGACGGCGACGCCGACCGCTTCGGCCTGGTGGCGGAGGACGGGGCGTACGTGAGCCCCCACGACTTCCTTCCCCTGCTGCTGGAGTACCTGGTGGAGGAGCGGGGGATGACGGGGACCGTTGTCCGGTCGGTGTCCACCGGGAGCCTCCTGGACCGCGTGGCCGCCGATCACGGGCTGAAGGTGGAGGTGACTCCGGTGGGCTTCAAACACCTGGGGGCCAGGATGCTCAAGGGCGGCGTCCTGCTGGCGGGAGAGGAGAGCGGCGGCCTGTCCATCGGGGGCCACGTTCCGGAGAAGGACGGGGTCCTGGCCTGCCTTCTGGCCTCGGAGATCACGGCAGCCGCCGGGCGGGGCCTCGCCGAGCAGCTCGCGGAGCTCTGGAGCCGCTGCGGGAGGCTCTACGACACCAGGATCGACCTCCCCCTCACCGATGAGACCCGGGGTCTCGTCCGGGACAGGTTCCTGGAGTCCACTCCGGATGCGGTGGCCGGACGACGTGTGAGGAGCGAGGACCGCCGGGACGGAGTGCGACTGGATCTGGAGGGCGGCTGCTGGGTGCTGGTGAGGCTCAGCGGCACCGAGCCCCTGGCCAGGATATACGTGGAGGCGCCCTCACGCGGGGAGATGCAGGAGCTCTGCGACTGGTTCGGTTCCCTCCTGACCCGGGGGGAGTGACCGCCTTGAAGCTAGACCCGGTAAAGCTGGAGCTGGACACGGCTTCCCTGTCGCGGGGCGAGAACCGCGACAGGGTGGAGCTGAACATGATGGCCGTGCCGTGGGACCTGGACGAGGACATAGTGCCGGCTGACGAGACCGGCCTGCTGAGAATCTGCGTCATCGCCCGGCCCCTGACCTACGTGGTGCAGGGCGGCCTGGAGGCGGAGTTCCGCACTGTATGCGCCCGGTGCCTGCGGGCGGCGGAGTTCCCGGTGACCGCGGAGGTCTGCCGGATCTACACCGCAGACCCCAAGCTGGAGGACGATGAAGAGGTTGTAATGTTGTCCGGCCGCGACAGATACCTCTCGATACTTGACGCGGTTCGTGAGGCTGTGATACTTTCCGTTCCCGGCAAACCGCTATGTGTACCCGACTGCAAGGGTTTATGCCAGGTTTGCGGGTGTAATTGGAATGAAGAGAGCTGCCCCCACGGTCCCTGACCGTCATCGGGCGGCGATGGAGGGATACCAGCCCGCGTCCGGCGTACGGATGCGGGGGAAAGGACTGTGACATGCCGGTACCGAAGAGACGGCACTCCTCCAGCCGGAGGGACAAGGGCCGTACACACTGGAAACTGCGCGCACGGGCTGTGAGCCTGTGCCCTCAGTGCGGGGAGCCGAGGCTTCCTCACAGGGTATGCCGTCACTGCGGCTTCTACGACGGCAGACAGGTAGTGGAGCCGGAGGAGGAGTAGCAGCGGTGATGGACGCCTCTTGAGCGCCGGGTTGACGGTAGCGCTGGACGCCATGAGCGGCGACCACGGCCCGGCCGTGGTGGTCAGGGGAGCGGTCTCCTTCTACGAGGCCACCCGCAGGGGCACCAGCGACGGCGTCAGGATCAACCTGGTGGGGGACCGTGACATACTGGCACGGCATCTGGGGCGCCACGGCGCCAGGCTGCCCATAGACATCACCCACGCCCCCGAGGTCATCGGAATGGACGAGCACCCGGCCGAAGCGCTGAAGCAGAAGCCCCACAGCTCCATAGCCGTGATGGCGGGGTTGCAGAAGAAGGGCGTGGTCCAGGCCATGGTGAGCCCGGGCAACACCGGCGCAATGATGGCGGCCAGCCTGTTCGCCCTGGGGAGGCTGCCCGGCATCGCCAGACCCGCGATAGCGGCGACCCTTCCCTCCGAGAAGGATCCCACGGTGGTGCTGGACGTGGGTGCCAACGTGGGATGCAAGCCGGCTCAGCTGAAGCAGTTCGCCTACATGGGGTCCGCCTACTCCCGGGGCGTCTTCGGCGTGGATAGGCCACGGGTGTCGCTGCTGAACGTGGGCTCCGAGCCCAGCAAGGGAACCCCGGCCCTGCAGGAGGCGCACCGGATGCTGGCGGAGACGGATCTCAACTTCACCGGCAATATAGAGGGTGACGGGCTGCTGAAGGGCGAGGCCGACGTGGTGGTCTGCGACGGCCTGGAGGGCAACATCCTCCTGAAGATCACCGAGTCCATTGCTGAGCTGATCGGGGGGTCTCTCTACCTGGAGATGAGGAGGCACTGGTTCACCAGGGCGGGCTTTCTGATGATGAAGCCGGCGTTCAGCCAGCTCTGGAGGAGCCTGGACTCCGCCGAGTACGGAGGCGCTCCTCTGCTGGGGCTGGACGGGGTATCCATCGTGGCCCACGGCAGCTCCAACGCAAAGGCCATATGCAACGCCATCAGAGCCGCCTGCGACTTCTACCGCAGCGGCGTCAACGAGGTGATAGAACGGGAGCTGGGGGAGAGGGACCAGTCATGAGACCCTTGCGGCCGGGAGTGAGAGCGGGCCGCAGCAATACAGGACGGGAGAGATAGTGCAGAGGAGATCCTACATCGTCGGGACCGGACACAGCGTTCCGGAGCGGGTGCTAACCAACCAGGACCTGGAGAAGATAGTCGATACCAGCGACGAGTGGATCACCACCCGGACCGGTATCAAGGAGAGGCGCATAACGGACGACGACACCGCCACCTCCGACCTGGCGATAGAGGCCAGCAGGAGGGCCATAGAGGCGGCGGGATGGAAGCCCGAGGACGTTGACGGCATCATAGTCGCCACGGTCACTCCGGACTACTACTTCCCCTCCACGGCCGCGATCGCAGCCGACAGGCTGGGGATGGGAAACGTCCCGGCCTACGACTTCGAGGCCGGCTGCTCGGGTTTCATATACGGACTCATACAGGCCAGGGCCATGATCGAGTCCGGCATAATGGACAGGATGCTGGTGCTGGGGGCCGAGTGCCTTACCAAGGTCACCAACTGGGAGGATCGGACCACCTGCGTCCTCTTCGGCGACGGAGCCGGCGCGGCGGCCGTATCATGGGAGGGCCCGGGGGGGCTCCTGGGCGGCTGGCACTGGGGCAGCAACGGCTCCCTGGGCGACCTGCTTATCCAGCCCGGTGGCGGCTCCCGCAAGCCCGCCAGCCACGAGACCGTGGACAACAACGAGCACACCATCTGGATGAAGGGCAACGACACCTTCAAGCACGCCGTCCGGGCCATGCGGGACTCCTGCAACAAGGCCCTGGAGATGGACGGCACACCCAAGTCCGAGGTGGACCTGCTGGTCTCCCACCAGGCCAACTACCGGATCATCGACGCTACCGCCAGGGCGCTGAGACTGGAGCCCGAGCAGGTGTACGTGAACATAGAGAAGTACGGCAACACCTCCGCCGCCTCCATACCCATAGCCATGGACGAGGCGGTGAGGGAGGGAGTGATATCCCCGCCCAGCAACGTGGTGCTCGCGGCCTTCGGTGCGGGCCTCACGTGGGCGGGCATGATCGTCAAATGGGAAGAGTGAGGAGGTTCGGATGAGCCGTGTCGCAGCAGTCACCGGAGCCGCCCGCGGAATCGGGCTGGCCATCGCCAGGGAGCTTATGGCCGATGGATGGTCCGTGGCGGCCTGTGACATACTCGAGGACCCCCTCCGGCAGCGTGCCGAAGAGCTGGGAGAGGCCTTCCGGCCCTTCGTGCTGGACGTCACCGACGAGGACCAGGTGAGCGAAACCACCCGGGAGATACAGGACTCCATGGGGCCGGTCACCGGTCTGGTGAACAACGCCGGCATAACCCGGGACAACCTGATGATGAGGATGGGCAGGGCGGACTGGGACGCCGTGATAAACGTGAACCTCACCGGCGCCTTTCTGATGTCCAAGGCGCTGAGCAGGGGTATGATGCGGGCCAGGAACGGCTCCATCGTCAACATATCCTCCGTGGTGGCGCTGCTGGGTGGGGCCGGACAGGTGAACTACGCGGCCAGCAAGGCCGGCCTGCTGGGCCTGACCAGGTCTCTGTGCCGCGAGCTGGGCGCGCGGGGGATAAGGGTCAACGCCATAGCGCCCGGGTTCATCGAGACGGAGATGACGGCGGAGCTTCCCGAAGAGGTTCGGGCGGGCTACGCCGAGAGGATTCCCCTGGGTCGGATGGGGACGCCGGAGAACGTGGCCGGAGCTGTGAGGTTCCTGCTGGGCGATGACTCGCAGTATATTTCCGGAGTGGTTCTGCCGGTGGATGGTGGCCTTACAACCTGAGAAAGGAAGAGCACATGTCTCTAGAGAATCGTGTCTCCGACATCATAGTGAACAAGCTGGCCGTAAAGCGCTCCGAGGTGAAGCCGGAGGCCGACTTCCAGAACGATCTCGGCGCCGACTCCCTGGATCTGGTGGAGCTGATGATGGACTTCGAGGACTCCTTCGGGTTGAAGATCAGCGACGAGGAGGCCGGAAAGCTCTCCACCGTGGGAGACGTGGTAAACTACCTCAAGGAAAAGGGAGTGGAGGTCTAGAGACTCCCCCGCAGCAGTCGGAAGCCGCGGCGCCCCATGCCGGCGGTGCCGCGGCCGAACGATAGTTGAGATAGAGGCCAAGAGAAGGATGGTGTGGTGACTAGACGAGTAGTGATTACCGGTCTTGGTGCCATCAGTCCCGTGGGAAAGAACGTGGCCGAGTGCTGGGACAGCGCGGTGCGGGGCCGCAGTGGCGTGGCCAGGATAACCCTGCTGGACCCGGAGCCCTTCGACAGCAAGATCGCCGGCGAGGTGAAGAACTTCGACCCCCAGGCCTATCTGGACCGCAAGGTCGCCCGAAAGACCGACAGGTACACCCAGTTCGCCATGGTTGCCGCCAGGGAGGCCTACAGCTCGTCCGGCCTGGAGGACACCGACCTGCCGCCGGAGCGCCTGGGGGCCATAATCGGCTCCGGCATAGGCGGTATCGACACCATGGAGCAGAACCACCGCAAGGCCCTGGAGAGGGGGGCGAACAGGATCAGCCCCTTCTTCTGCCCCATGATGATCAGCAACATGGCCAGCGGCTGGGTGGGGATAGACCTCAACGCCAAGGGCATCAACCTGGCGACCGTGACCGCCTGCGCCAGCTCGGGGCATGCAATCGCGATGTCCTACGACGCCATCAGGCTGGACCGCGCGGACGCCGTGATCGCCGGCGGCAGCGAAGCTCCCATAACTCTCATGGGCCTGGGGGGCTTCTGCGCCATGAAGGCCCTCAGCACCAGGAACGACGACCCGGAGACCGCCTCCCGTCCCTTCGACAGAGGGCGCGACGGTTTCGTCATGGCCGAGGGCGGCGCCGTGGTGGTGCTGGAGGAGTACGAGCACGCCAGGCGCAGGGGAGCCGACATGATTGCCGAGGTAGTGGAGTGCGGCATGACGTGCGACGCCCATCACATCACCGCCCCCGCCGAGGGCGGAGAGGGCTCCGCCCGCTCGATGTCACTGGTGCTCAGCAGGGCCGGAATCCCGGCCGAGAGGGTGGACTACGTAAACGCCCACGGAACGTCCACGCAGCTGAACGACGTGTCGGAGACCCAGGCCATCAAGACCGCGCTGGGTGAGGAGCACGCCAGGAGCATCATGGTCTCCTCCACGAAGTCGGTCACCGGACACCTGCTGGGGGCGGCCGGAGCCATGGAGCTGATCTACACTGCGCTTGCGCTCAGGAACGGGATCGTGCCCCCCACGGCCACCCTCCAGGACCCCGATGACGGATGTGACCTGGACTACGTGCCGGGAGAGGCCAGGGAGGCGGATATATCTTTCGCCCTGAGTAACTCCCTGGGCTTCGGTGGCCACAACGTCACCCTCGGGGTGGCGAAGGTCTAGAGGCCTCCCCTGGGCGGGCGGCGTCTCGAGGAGCGGCTGGGCCACCGGTTCGAGAGCCCCGGTCTCCTGCAGAGGGCCCTGAGGCATTCCTCCGCCCGGCGCGGAGGTGTGGACAACGAGAGGCTGGAGTTCCTGGGCGACGCCGTTCTGGAGCTCCTGGTGAGACACAGGCTCCTGGGCGAGCTGCCGGAGTCCGGCGAGGGTGAGATGACCAGGCGGAAGATAGCCCTGGTCAGGACGGAGAGCCTGGCGGAGGGGGCGCTGCGCTTAGGCCTGGAGGAGCATATAGAGGCGGACGCGGGCCTGGCCTCAGGGACCGGAAGCCTGCCGCGGTCCGTGCTGGCGGGTACCCTGGAGGCCCTTCTGGGAGCCGCGTTTCTGGATGGCGGCCTGAAGGCGGCCCGGGCCGTCATGGATGCCGCCGGGCTGGCCGCCGAGGGGTGCGGGATCGGCGACGTTCCCATCTCCCCGAAGTCCGAGCTTCAGGAGCTGGTCCAGTCCCGCGGCAGCGGTGTGCCGGAGTACAGGATTCTCGCCCGGAAGGGGCCGGACCACAGACCCGAGTTTACAGTCGAGGTTCGTCTGCAGGGCGAGCCGGCCGCCCGGGGAACGGGCGGGAGCATTGGAGAAGCCGAGAGCGACGCCGCCAGGAAGGCGGTGGCTGTCATAAAAAGGGAGGAGCGGCGTGGACTACCACCTTTCCGAGGACCATGAGGCTATTCGGGAGATCTGCGCGGAGATCGCGGAGCAGTACATCAGGCCCGCCAGGGAGGAGCTGGACCGCGAGGGCAGGTTCCCCACCGAGATAATAGAGGTCATGGCCCAGAGCGACCTCTTCACCATATACATCCCCGAGGAGTACGGGGGCACCGGCATGGGCTCGCTCGCCCTCTGCCTGGCCACCGAGGAGATGAGCCGCGCCTGCGGCGGGGTCGCGGTATCCTACGCAGCCAACGCCCTGGGGGCCATGCCCATCCTGCTCAGCGGAAGCGAGGAACAGAAGCAGAAGTACCTTCCCGACCTGGCGGCGGGCAGCAAGCTGGCGGCCTTCGGCCTCACCGAGCCCGACGCCGGCAGCGACGCGGGAGCCATAAAGACCCGGGCGGTGAAGGACGGCGACAGCTACGTGCTCAACGGCACCAAGCAGTGGATCACCAACGGCGGTGAGGCGGATGTGTACACCGTCATCGCCATGACCGACCCCGACCGGGGGGCGCGGGGGGCATCGGCCTTCATCGTGGAGGACGGCACCCCCGGCTTCAGCTATGGCAAGAAGGAGGACAAGATGGGCATCCGGGCCTCCGTGACCCGGGAGCTGATCTTCGAGGACTGCCGCATTCCGGCGGAGAACCTGATCTCCAGGGAGGGCATGGGCTTCATGGTGGCCATGAAGACACTGGACCGCTCCCGCCCCGGAGTGGCGGCCCAGGCGGTGGGCATAGCCCAGGGCGCCCTGGACGAGGCCCTGGTCTACGCCTCCCAGCGCAGGCAGTTCGGCAAGCGCATAGACTCCTTCCAGGGGATCCAGTTCATGCTGGCGGACATGGCCACCAGGGTGGAGGCCGCCAGGGCCCTGACCTACTCCGTGGCCAGGATGATGGACGCCGGAGCAAAGCGCATCGAGAAGGAGTCGGCCATGGCCAAGCTCTTCGCCGCCGACACCGCCATGAGCGTCACCACAGACGCGGTGCAGATATTCGGCGGTTACGGGTACATGAGGGAGTACCCGGTGGAGAAGATGATGCGCGACGCCAAGATCACCCAGATCTACGAGGGGACCAACCAGATACAGCGCAGCGTCATAGCCAAGGCGCTGATCCGCGAGACAGCCTCCGGGAGCTAGCCGTGCGTTTCGTGGTCGTGACGAAGCAGGTCCCGGACACCGCCGAGGTGCGCATAGACGAGGAGCGGGGCACCCTGATACGGGAGGGGGTCCCCTCCATAATGAACCCCTTCGACGCCTACGCTCTGGAGGAGGCCCTCCGCTGGCGCGACCAGCTGGGCGGGGAAGTGGTGGTGATGACCATGGGCCCGCCCCAGGCGGAGGAGATACTGCGGGAGGCGGTATCCATGGGCGCGGACAGCGCCATACTCCTCTCCGACAGGGCCTTTGCCGGCGCCGACACCTGGGCCACCAGCCACACCCTGGCCGCCGCAGTGAGGAAGCTGGGGGACGTGGACATGGTCCTGGCCGGCAAGCAGGCCATCGACGGTGACACCGCCCAGACCGGACCCAGCATAGCCGCCTCCCTGGACTGGCCCCAGATCACCTTCGTGGGAGAGGTGAAGGAGCTGGATCAAGCGCGTATAGTGGCCCGACGCGAGGTCGAGGGAGGATACGAGACCGTCGCCTCCTCCCTCCCTGTGGTCCTGACGGTGCTGAAGGACGCCAACACTCCGCGCCTGCCCTCCCTGCGGGGCAAGATGAAGGCCCGCAAGGCAGAGATATCCACCTGGGGTCTGGCGGACCTGGAGCTGGACGAGGAGCAGGTGGGCCTGGAGGGCTCCCCCACCAGAGTGGTCAGGATAGCCACCCCGGAGGGCCGCAGCAGCGCCGGCGAGGTCCACCACGCCGAGCCCGAGGAGCTGGCCCGTCTGCTGGCGGACTACCTGACCGGCGAGGGGGCGCAGTGATGATAGCCAGGATAAGCGTAAGCCCCGAGCTCTGCACCGGATGTGGAGCCTGCGTTCCCGTCTGTCCCTTTGGCGCCATCACCATGGAGGAGGGACTGGCCGTCATAGGCGACGCCTGCACACTGTGCGGCGCCTGTGTAGCCGAGTGTCCCTTCGACGCCATAATCATGCGCGAGGAGCAGAGGGACGCCGCCGACCTCTCCGAGTACAGCGGCATCATGGTGGTTGCCGAGCAGCGCGACGGCGAGGTGGACGGCTCCGCCCTGGAGCTTCTGGGTGAGGCCAGGAGGCTGGCGGAGACCGACGACAGCGAGGTCAGCGTGCTGCTGATGACGGCCGACGCCGGAGACTGGCCGCAGCGCCTGGCCGAAGGCGGAGCCGACAGGGTCTGGCTGGCCGAGCACGAGGCCCTCTCCCACTACATGACCGAGCCCTGCGCGGCGGTGCTGCGGCAGGTGATCGAGGAGAAGAAGCCGGCCGTGGTGCTGGCCGCCGCCACCACCACCGGGCGGGACCTGATGCCCAGGGTGGCCAAGCTGCTGGACACCGGCCTCACCGCCGACTGCACCGGCCTGCTAATAGACCCCGATTCGGGACTCCTGCTACAGACCAGGCCCGCCTTCGGCGGGAACATAATGGCCACCATCGTCTGCGAGCACACCCGTCCGCAGATGGCCACGGTCAGGCCCATGGTGATGAAGCCCGCCGACCCCGACCCCGGCCGCAGGGCCGAGGTGGAGAGACTCGACCTGGACGAAGGCATGCTTCGCTCCCGGGTGGAGCTCCTGGAGTTCTCGCCCCTGGAGGAGGGGGAGGTGGACATCACCGAGTCGGAGTACATCGTCTCCGGCGGCCGGGGCCTGAAGGGCCCGGAGAACTTCCCCCTGCTGGAGGAGCTGGCCGAGCTTCTTGACGGAAGCGTGGGCGCCAGCCGCGCCGCGGTGGACGCCGGATGGATCCCCTACCCCCACCAGGTGGGGCAGACGGGCAAGACGGTACAGCCCAAGATATACATCGCCTGCGGCATCTCCGGCGCCGTGCAGCACAGGGTGGGAATGCAGTCCTCGGACACCATCTACGCGGTGAACAAGGACCCCGACGCTCCCATCTTCGAGATCTGCGACGCCGGCTTCGTGGGGGACCTGTTCGAGGTGATCCCCGCCCTGGTGAAGGAGCTGCGCAGGAGGCGGGAGGAGAAGGACTGACAGTGATGCCGTCGGCGGAGCTGGTGGGCGTCCTCCATGTCCATACCCGTTTCTCCGACGGCACCGCCACTCCGGCGGAGCTGGTCTCCCTGGCCGCTGACATGGGCCTGGACTTCCTGGGCATAAACGACCACCGCAACCTGAAGGCCAGGGAGGCCGGCTGGGCCGGGACCCACAGCGGCGTAGTCGTACTGGCCGGTGCCGAGCTCAACGATCCCACCCGCGCAAACCATATACTGGTCTACGGCGCGGACGCCATTCCCCCCGTGACCGACTCCGCCAGCCAGCTGGCGACGGTGGCCTCCTCCGGCGGCCTGGCCATAGTCGCCCATCCCTGCGAGACCGGAGCCAGGCTTCCCAAGATGGGCCCCTACCCCTGGAACCGCGGCCCTCTTCCCGGAGTAGACGGAGTGGAGGTCTGGAACTACATGTCCGACTGGAAGACCGGGGCCACGCTGCGGGACCTTCGCAGGAGGGTGGCCGACCCGGACGCGTTCGTGGGCGGGCCCCACCCGGGAGCCGTGGACCTCTGGCTGCAGACCGGCGGATGCGCCGTGGGCGGCGTTGATGCCCATGGCCTGCGCTTCGGTATGGGCCCGCTGCGGGTGGAGGTGTTCCCCTACGGCTGTCTTCTGGGCAAGCTCCACATACACGTGCTGCTGGACCCCGGGCGCGCCGGAGAGCCGGGGGAGGATGACATCGTGGAGGCCCTGCGCAGGGGAGATGTCTTCACCAGCCGCCCGGCCCTGGGCTCCGCCCGCGGCTTCCGTTTCCGGCGGGAGGAGGACAGTCTGCTGCTGGAGGT
>Ga0207797_1000575_pt1 | contig 28330 bp, 28 predicted proteins | sample PRCRCaboRojoPR_6_FD_187275 | JGI IMG/M metagenome (GOLD analysis project Ga0207797, IMG submission 187275) | Marine sediment microbial community from Cabo Rojo, Puerto Rico - PR CR 10% Liquid 1 (SPAdes) | ecosystem: Environmental > Aquatic > Marine > Coastal > Sediment | place: Cabo Rojo, Puerto... | reverse complement strand
AGGTCCACTCAGTGCCGTCGTCGGAGACGGACCACGCCTCGGCCAGCCAGGGGATCACCCCGTCCTCGTCCTTCCAGGTCAGCGTGTCGAACAGCAGGGACATGCGGATGTAGCCCGGGCCCCGCGAATAGAAGGTGAAGGGTGATGGATAGCCCCAGTCATCGCCGGGCAGCGTCACCGAGACGTCCTCCCCTGACGCCTCAGCCACCGTCTCCTCGGTGGGCGGGGACGTCGACGTAGACGGAGACGTGGACGTCGCGGAGTCTTCTGTCGCGGTCGGAGATGGGCTACCGCATCCGGCGATCAACGTCACGGTCAGTAAGAACGCGAACGCTGTCAACAGTCTCTTCTTCACAGTGGTTCTCCTTTGTCGATAGAAGCTTTGTCACTCGGCCCCTCGCTAGAAAGGGCCTGATCTTATCTGTTGGGCACCTGGGTGTCGATTATGCCTGCTCAAGCGACATCCCTGATCCGTCGAGTACGTAGTGCTCGGCGCCGGCGCACGCGATGCAGACGGGCTTCCCGTCCCGCAGCCGGGCCTTCGTCTCCATCACGCTCTCGCCGCAGACGGAGCAGATGGCCGAGTCGTGAATCGGGGCGTACGATGGCAGATCGATCCGCTTCGTCTCGACGTTGAAGATCTCCTCCTCCGGCAGATCAAGTTGCTTGTACGACGTCTCGGCCCAGAGTTGCGACAGCCTTGCTTGCTCTTCCGGGGTCGGCTCCTCGCGGTTGGTGACGATCTTCTCGAACAGCTCGTGCGCCTCGGGGTACCGCTCGTCGAAACTGGTACTGTAGTCGGCCCGCACGGCGACGCGGACGGCCGAACCGTCCCGCTTCGCCACCGTCACCGCCGTCTTGCCCAGGTCGTGGTAGATCAAGGCATTGTTGGCGAACGAGCAACCAGTCGTCATCTGGACGCCGTCGCTGAAGCAGTTGTTAGCCTCCACGATGGCGATCACCTCCTCCATGCCCAGATTGCGCTCGATGCCCAGCCTCTTCAGCGCGGTGTAGCCCGCGCGCACGCCGAGCGCTACGTAGGGACAGAAATGCCCGTGGAGTTCACCGGCTTTCCTGAGCAATCCTTCCAAGTCGCCATCGCGAACCATCGCCTCGATGGGCGCCCTAGGATTTTCCGGCAGCGGTACAGTCATCCTTTTACTCCTTTCTTTCAATCGAAGGCCACACAAAGTCACACAGAGGATACAGGGAGATCCCAGAACCGTTCCGCTGTATACTTCTGCGCGTTTCTGTGTAACCGACGCATAATCTACGCGTCTTGTTACAGTTCAGTGGGGGTGATCGTGGTGGAGATGGGCATGGTCACTGGCCGTCTCATCGATGTGCTCGATGAGACCCTCCAGATCGCGGTTAGCATCAGCGATCTTCTGAGCGGCCACCTCGATATGAGCGGCCAAATGAGCGTCGCCCGCGGCCCGAGCCCGCTCGGCCCAGGTGCGGAACGTATCGGCATGCTCCTCGTTGTGCTCGATCCAATGGGGGATTAGCACACATAGCTTGGTCAGTAGTTCCTCGCGGGCGCCCGCGTCGACCTCACCGTCGGGCTCTATGTGTTTGTGGTCCGCATGATGCTGGGAACGATGATGTTCTTCCTGCTCCGGAGACGCCGCCTCTAGAGATGGGGAGGCTCCGCAGGACAGGCACTTCGTTTCACCGTTGATGAGAATCACCCGCCCGCCACAGTCCGGGCAGGTCAGCGCTGTACGAGCGTCACAACCGCATTCTTGACACATTGTTCGAAACCGGCCTCCTATTCAAGCCAATAGTTAATGCAATCAATTGCAACAACAACCATTATAGACTAGAGGCCACGCCCTGTCAAGCAACACAAAAGCCCCAAAGGATCGAATCCCTTGGGGCCTGGTGAGCTTATCCAACAGACGCTAACTATCCACCGTCGCTCTCCGGAAGAGGCTCCCCTGTATGGCGCGCCCACGCCTCCCGCAAATCGGCTACCAGGAAGATCGACCCAGTCGCCAGGAGACCGTTATCGGGGTCCATCATCGCGAGCGCGCGCTCGAGAGATTTTTCTACGTTCACGCTCACCTCCGCCCCACCTCCGACATCGGCCACGACATCGGCCAGCTCGATCGGCGCCGTTGCTCGCGGGTGGTTCGCTCGGGTGACGATGATATAGTCACTGATCGGAACCAGGGCCTCAAGCATCCCGGTGATGTCTTTATCAGCCGAAGCGCCGAAGACCATGACCCAGCTCCGTTCTGGGAACCACTCCTGGAGGGCCCCCCGCAACGTGCGCGCCGAGTACGGATTGTGGGCACAGTCGACGATCACCAGGGGATCCTGGCTGAGGATCTCCAGGCGCCCCGGCCACTTGACGTCTCGCAGCCCCTGGTGAACGGCCTCGACGGGCAGCTCAAAACCTTGTTCGCGCAGCTCATGAAGGGTCACGACAGCGCTCGCAGCATTCTCGAGCTGGTGACGCCCCAGGAGCGGGATCCAGTATTCTCCCTCGAGGGAGGAGCTGCCGTTGGCGATCTGTCGCACGCTGAAGGTCTGCCCCTCCCTATCGGCAGGTCCAGCCTCGTAGTCCCAGTCCCGGCAGACCTCAATCAGCGGGGCTTCTCTTCTCTGGGCGATGGCCTCCAGAGCCTGAATGGCCTCGGCACGCTGGGGCGCGCTCACCGTGGGGATGCCCGATTTGATGATCCCTCCCTTTTCCTGCGCCACCTCGCCCAGGGTATCTCCCAGAAGATAGGTGTGGTCGAGGCTGATCGACGTGATCACCGCGACCTCGGGGCTCAAGACGTTTGTCGCGTCGAGGCGCCCCCCCAGACCCACCTCCACCACCGCCACATCAACATCGGAGCGGGCAAAGTGAAGGAACCCCATGGTGGTGATCACCTCAAACGTGGTTACTCCAGGCATGCGCTTAACCAGCGGCCGGAGCTCTTCCACCAGGGCCACGACCTCACCACGGCCGATCTTGTGCCCGCCCACGCGGATGCGTTCGCGAAACGTGTGCAGGTGAGGGGACGTGTAGAGAGCCGTGCGATACCCCGCGGTCCGCAGGCAGGATTCGATCATCGCTGCGGTGGATCCCTTCCCCTTGGTGCCGGCGATGTGCACCGATTCGAAACGCCGATGGGGGTTGCCCACGGCCTCCAACAAGCGTTCGACCCGCGACAGATCAAACGCCTCGGGCGTATACCGTCTGACCCTTTTCGTTTCATAGTCGGTGAGACCGTGAAGATAGGCAATCGCTTCTACGTAGTCCATGATCCTTCCATTCTCGTAGCAACTAAGTGTGACGCAGCCAAAACTGGGGGAAGCCCAACAAAGGACGCGACAAACGAAATGGCTGACCTCCGAAGGTAACTTCCCGGATGAAGGTAAATTTCGAGATCTCCAAGACCTCCGAACCCCTCGAACTGCGTATCGGAACGATGATTCTCGGCTACAGATTGTACTTATCCCATCACAGAGTGCAAGTCATTGTGGCACGTGAGGCCCTAACTTGACCAATAGGGCGAACCCGCATCCAGCCAAAGAGCAAAGCCGACAGCCACGGTCTTATCATTCTCAGTAACCTAGTGAAAACGATAAACCCCTGGCCGACAGCACGAACAGGTTTACCAATTCGCCGATTCATGGTACACTTTCGCCGGTTTGAGGAGGTGAACCACGTTGCGAAACTGGCATCTTTTACTGGCACTGTTTATCGGTCTCGCCCTGACGTTGACCGCTTGCGGCGAGAGAGCGCTCTTGACCCAGGTATCGTTCGACAGAGACCGCATCACCCCCAACGCAGATGGCGACACCGACGTCCTGAAGATCACGTACAATCTCGATCGTAGCGCCGAGATTTCCATCACATTTGAAGATCAACAAGGCAACCGTTACGTCTTCCGCGATCAGGCGCATCGCGGGCCTTCCGTGGAGAACGCCTACGAGGTCCTGTTCTCCGGCGTAGTCGACGGCTACACGTTACCCGAGGAAACGTTCGATGAGTTTGGCGTGGAGAAGCGGGTGCTGCAGGACGGAGAATACGTCTGGACGGTCGAGGCGACGGACGAGGCGGGCCAGACCGAGCAGGTTACGGGCACCCTCACCATCGCCGACGCCGACACCACCCTGCCCGAGCTGAGGAATTTCACCGTCCATCCGACGCCGTTTACGCCCAATCGGGACGGGATCTCCGATCGCGCTAAGATCAACGTCTGGCTGGCCAAGGACGACACCTCGCTGTCGGTCTACCTGCTCGACGAGGAGGGAACGCGCTATCCGGTGGAGCGGGACGAGCAAACCCTGGCTCGCGAAGGGGAAGCTGGCCCTTACGCCTTCGACTACGACGCCGGCGTCGACGACGGCGCGCAGCCGCCGCCGGATGGAACCTACACCGTCTATGCGGAGGCTCAGGATCCGGTCGGCCAGCACACGGTAGCGACCACGACCCTGACCATCGAGGACGGCGGCGTCCCGATGGCGTACATCTTCAACGGCGAGGTCGAGTGGTCCTCCACCAGCGTCCCTCTCGGCGACACGCTATATTTCACGCTGACCGTGGAGAATGACAGCTCGGCTCCCATCCGCACCAGCGGGCCTGCGCCCGGAACGGTATACGAGAGTGACGAGAACTACGCCACGCTGGGGGAGTACATCGAGTCAGGCGCCTTCCGGGTAGCCATTCACTGCGAGAACGCGACGACAAACTATCCCTGGCGCTGGGCCGTGGGGGACGAAAGCGTCCTGGAGGAACGAGAGGGTCACCGCTACCTGCCGCCGTTCACCCGCGCCGTGGTCACGGGAGGCGTTCGATTCACCGACGTCGTGGGGGCGCGCAATCCCCAGTATTGTTGGGCGGGGCTGATTCACGAGGACGTGGAAATCTCACCCGTGAACGACCGGGTGGATCCGGTCTCCCTGCTGATCGAGGTCCCGTAGGGGCTGGAGATGCGCCGCTTCACTTGCAAACCGTCCCCTTCGGATATATCATACACTTCCATGGGACTCGTAACCCATCCGAAACCATACGGTAGTATGCCCTCAACAGAACCATGCAATACTAGATACGCGTGTGGTAGCAAATGAAGAAGACCGTGACCTTCCCACCCCCAAGTAGCTGGGGAGGTCAACCGGAGGCCAGAAAGGAGGGAGCGATAGGGAATTATTCTACAGCGCCGTTATGCTTGACGCTCGTTCATCACCGACACCGTACTTGGTTCATACTGAGTGGTAACGTTCAATTCAAAAGGAGGCAGTAGAGAGATGTCTAAGAAGATGCTGATAGCAATGCTGACCCTTATGCTGGTCGGCACAATGGTCGCCCTCAGCGCCTGTGGGCCCGGAGAGCCGGAGTTAGGCTCAGAGGAGAACCCCATCGTCTGGTCATTCGTCCCCTCGGGCGAGACGGAGCGAGTCGCGACCGGCGCTCAGCAGGTGGCCGACTTGTTGCAGGATGAGACCGGCCTGTACTTCGATACGAACATCGCCACAGAGTACGCCGGCGTGATCGAGGCCATGTGCAGCGATCCGCCGTCTGCCCAGATGGGCTCCCTCGCCACCTTCGCCTACGTGCTCGCCAACGAGCGCTGCGGCGTCGAAGCCGAGCTTGTGGCCGTCCGCTTCGGTAGCCCCACCTACAACGGTCAGCTGATCACCCAGGTCGACAGCGGCATTTCCAGCGTCGCTGACCTCGAGGGGAGGACCTTCTGCCGCCCTGATCCCCTCTCCACCAGCGGCTGGATCATCCCCCAACTCACCATGCGCGCTCAGGGGATCAATCCCGAGCAGGACCTAGCCGAGATCGTAGACGCTGGCAGCCACGATGCTGTGGTGGCCGCCGTCTACAACGGAGACTGCGATGCTGGCGCCACCTACGTCGACGCCCGCAGCACCCTGGAGGAAGAGGAGCCAGACGTAATGGAGGAGGTCGTCGTCTTCGAAGTGACCGAAGACATCCCCAATGACGGCGTCCAGTTCGCCCCCGAGTTCGACGAGGAACTAAGAAACCAGATCGTCGAGGCGCTCCTCACCATCTCCGAGACCGAGGAGGGTCAGGAAGCCCTCGACATCGCCTATCAATGGGCCGGGCTGGAGGAGCATGGCGACGAGTTCTACGATCCATTCCGCCAGGTCTTGCAGGCCTCCGGCGTGAGCATTGAGGATCTGCAGGGCGACTAGACTCACAATCAACGGCTTTCTGCGCGAAGGGGGGAGTTTTCCCCCCTTCGTAGCCGTATGCCCTATGGCATTCCGAGTTTGTCGAAGGATGGGAAAGGATCCCATCCTTCGACAAACTCAGAATGTCTGTTGCGCACCCCTAGTCAATAGAACGGAGGAAGCATGCTCGAGGTCAAGAGCTTGACCAAGATCTACGACGACGGAACCGTCGCTTTGCGGGACGTGAGTTTTACCGTGGAGGAAGGCGAGTTTCTGATCATTATCGGCCTGAGCGGGTCGGGAAAGTCGACGCTCCTGAGATGTATCAACCGCCTCATCGAGCCCACCGAGGGACAAATCATCTGGAACGGGGAGGACATCACCGCCGCCGATGCGGCAAAATTGCGCAAGATTCGCCGCAAGATCGGGATGGTCTTCCAACACTTCAACCTGGTCAGACGTTCCACGGTGATGACCAACGTCCTGGGGGGGCGCCTGGGCTACGTCAGCCAATGGCCCAGCTTGCTCCACCAATTCCCCAGGAAGGATCGGGAGAAGGCACGGGCAGCGTTGGAGCGCCTGGGCATCGCCGACCAGGCCCACAAGCGGGCGGATGAGCTGAGCGGTGGTCAGCAGCAGCGCGTCGGCATCGCGCGGGCGCTGATGCAGGATCCGGAGATGATCCTGGCCGATGAGCCCGTCGCCAGCCTCGACCCCGTCCTCGCTCACTCCATCCTGGATCATCTGGAACAGTTGAACCAAGAGGACGATATGACCATTCTATGCAGCCTTCACTACCTGGATCTGATCCAAAAGTACGCAACCCGCGTCATCGGCCTCCGCGAAGGACGCATCGTCTATCGCGGCACTCGAGAGCAGATTCGCGCTATGAGCGACGACGAGTTCAAGGAGATCTACGGTGAAGAGGCGGTTCGGGTGAGCGCCGCAGAGGGTCCGGGGGGGATGAGCTAATGGTCACCCGAACAACTGGGGAAGAGACTAAGAAAAGCCTCGTGTCCGCACCCGTTGCTGGGGTAGCCTCGCTGATCCTCCCTGGTACGGGCCAGATTCTTGCTCGGAAGCTATGGCGCGGACTACTCATCCTCGGCTCGTTTGCGAGCATCATCGGCCTTATTGCCTGGCGCATCGACTTGCTCGCCCATCGAGAACCGACAGCGCTGGCGAAGCTCTCCAAGGCCTTCGACCGTCGTCCTTTCTTTGTCGGGCTTATGATAGGGGGCACCCTATTGCTCTGGCTCGTCAACGCCCTGGATGCCTACCGGCTGGCTCACCCAGAGCACAAAGGCTCGTTTTGGGTATTCGTGCTCATCCTTATCTTGTTCTTCACCCTGGGGTGGCAGATCAGCGAGATCGATCTGTATGAGGCTGCAACGGGCCTTCCCGATACCTGGCCGTTGTTCTCCCGGGTTATGTGGCCTTGGGAGGCGGCCGTCACGCGGGAGACGGAGACCGTCAGTGCCCGGGCCCCAATCCAGGTCCCCTGCACCGACGACCCTCCGGAGCCGCCGGAGAGAGAGGAGGGTGAGCCTTACCTTAGGGCTGAGCCCACCTGCGGGGAGCTCTCCGACCTGGACGAGAACAACGACATCATCCCTGGCACCGAGCTCACCGTTACTGCAGACAACTTCGTCCCGAACACGGAAACTCAGATCTGGTGGGAGGACGCCATCGGCAACGAGTTCCGCATCCGCCAGGAGGGGGAGTACATAACCGTTCAAACCGATGATCAAGGGGCGTTCCAGATCGAAGTCATCATGCCCTATCGTCTGCTCCCTCCCAGTGCTGAAGGACTCCAGACCCACTACGTGGAAGCGCGACAGGTCTCTGAAGTTGGCCCCCTCATCGCCAGTGAGCCTCTTCGGCTGAGCGTCGAGCGCATGATCGAGACGATCTTCCTCGGCATGATGGCTACCTTCTTCGGGATCATCCTTGCCGTTCCCATCAGTTTCCTGGCCGCTCGGAACCTGATGTCTGGCTCGTGGTTCTCGATGGTCATATACTATCTGACCCGCGGTATGATGAACATCGTCCGCTCCATCGAGCCTCTCATCTGGGTGGTCATTGCCGTCCAGTGGGTTGGGCTGGGCCCCTTCCCTGGTATCATCGCTCTCACCATCCACACCATCGCGGCACTGGGGAAGCTCTATTCCGAAGCGATCGAGAGCATCGATCCGGGACCCATTGAGGCCATTCAGGCCACCGGAGCGACGCAGCTGCAGACCATCATGTACGCCGTCGTGCCGCAGATGATCCCGCCCTTCGTTTCCTTCTCCATCTACCGCTGGGACATCAACGTCCGTCTATCGACCGTCGTCGGTCTCGTCGGTGGCGGCGGCATCGGCTTCATCCTCATCCAGTACATCCGGCTGCTGAACTTCCGCGCGGCGGGTATCGCCGTCTGGTTCATCGCCATCACCGTGGCCATCCTCGACTACGTGAGCGCCGAGATTCGGGAGCGTTTTGTGTAGATGACGATCAGTTGACCATGCCGGACCTGACGGTCGTCATCGTCAGCTGGAACGTGAGGGAGCTGCTGGCTTCGTGCCTGCGCTCCCTCTTTCGTGACCTGGGGCATTCGGCCCCGGACGCGTCCGTGTGGGTCGTGGACAATGCCTCGACCGACGGCACGCCGGAGATGGTCGCCGAATCCTTCCCTCAGGTCCAGCTCATCGTCAGCGAAGAGAACCTGGGGTTCGCCGCCGGCAACAACCGGGTGCTCAGGGAAACCCTTCGAGACCCAGCCCCCTCAGACGGTGATTCGATCTTCTGGCTCCTGAACCCGGATACCGAGGTGAAGTCGGGCGCGACGGCGGCGCTGATGAACGCTCTGGAGGCCAGGCCCCGCGCTGCGGTCGCCGGAGCAAAGCTCCTCTATCCCGACGGATCTTTCCAGCACGGCGCCTTTCGCTTCCCGGGATTGATGCAACTTGCCTTCGAGCTCTTTCCTATGCCCGAGCAGCTCTATGAGACGTCTCTCAACGGACGCTATCCGCGTCGTCTCTACAACGACGAAATCCCTTTCCCCATCGACCACCCCCTGGGAGCGTCCATGATGGTCCGAGCTGAGGCAATCCGAGACGTAGGGCTCATGGACGAAGGATTCCGAATGTACTGCGAGGAGATCGACTGGTGCTGGCGGATGGAAGAGGCCGGATGGCGCGCCTACTGCGCACCGGCGGCCCGGGTGATTCATCACGCGGGCCAGTCGACATCTCAGGTGCCCGTGGCTTCCTTTCGCAACCTCTGGACCAGCCGTGCCCGGCTCTATGCACGCCATCACGGTCCCCTAACCTGGCACCTGGCTCGAACGATGGTGCGTCTGGGTATGGAGCGGCGGATGGAGAGCGCCAGTCGAGAGATGGTCCGGGCGTGCGGGGACGTGATCCATGCATGGGAGAACGAAAGATGAGCGTGACCGCCGTCGTGCCCACGCTGAACGAAGAAGCGAACATTTTGCCCTGCCTTGAGAGCCTGGCCTGGGTAGAGCGCCGGGTGGTGTTCGACTGCTACAGCACCGACGAGACGGTCAAACTCGCCCGAGAGGCCGGGGCTGAGGTCCTCCAGCACCCTTTCGAGAACTACGCGCAGTTCCACAACGCCGCAATGGACCAGGTCGAGGCAATTTGGATCCTCTTCGTGGACGCCGACGAGCGGGTGACACCTGAGCTGGCCGCGGAGATCCAGGCCCTGGTCGCCGAGGATCCCCCGGAGGTCCTCTGGTGGATCCCCCGTCACAACTACATCTTCGGACGGCTGACCAAAAGCGCCGGGTGGTACCCGGATTATCAGGCCCGACTGCTGCGGCCGCGCTACGTCCGCTGGGAGCGTCCTGTCCACGAGGTCGCCATCGCCGACGGCCCCGAGGGGTATCTGGAGTACCCGCTCATTCACTACAACTACGATGACCTGGCTGACTTCAGGGTACGGCAGGAGCGATACAACAAATATGACGCCCAAATCCTCTTTCGGGAAGGCGTCCGGCCCCGCTGCTACACGCCGTACACCCAGTTCGTGCGCCATTTCTGGTGGCGCTTCGTGACACTGGGAGGGCACCAGGAGAGCCTCCACGGCTTTCGGTTGAGCCTCCTGATGGCCTACTACGAGTTGAAGAAGTACCGGCATCTCGCCCGGTTGTGGCGTGAGCAAAAGCGTTGACGCGTTAGACCAAGTATGTTATACTCGCGTCTGCAACAGTGACGCAAGTCCGGTCTTCATCGAAGTCACAATCATCGCAGCCCGGCCGGGACGTGGATTCTGCTAGAGACAAGGAGGTGCGCGTTCAGGGTCAAGAGGAAGCTGAGCGATCCCGTTTTGGTACTCAACGGGAATTACGAGCCCCTCAACGTATGCAACACCAAACGGGCGATGGGGTTGATTCTGGCAGGTAAGGCAACGGTACTTGAGAACGGGCGAGGGGTCATCCGGACCGTTTCGCGCACGTATGAGCGACCCTCGGTCATCCGTCTGGTCTATATGGTGCATCGACCTCGCCCCCGCGTCCGACTCTGCAAACGAGAGATTCTACGCCGTGACGACTACCGCTGTCAGTACTGTGGTCGGAAGACCGGACAGCTGACCCTGGACCACGTGGTGCCTCGGCACCGGGGGGGAGCGTACGATTGGGAGAACCTGGTGGCAGCCTGTCCGGAATGCAATCGGCGTAAGGGGGGCCGCGCCCCGGCAGAGACGAACATGGAGCTGCTACGCGAGCCTTTTGAGCCAAGGGCGACGCCCGAGTACGTATTCGCGCGATACACGAACAACATCGAAGAATGGACAAACTACCTGGAAGGCTGGTAGAATAGGTTATGGCAGAATCCTTCAACTACGGCGGTCAAGCAGTCATCGAGGGTGTGATGATGCGAGGGTCGCAGACTATGGCCGTCGCTCTGCGCCGCCCGGAAGGCGATATCGTGGTGGAGAAGGAGCGGCTGAACGAGATGCTGTACCGTGGCCCCGTCAGCCGCATTCCCTTCCTGCGCGGCCTGGTGATGCTCTGGGACGCCCTGGGCCTGGGGATGAGAGCTCTGATGACCTCGGCCGACGTGGCCGTCGGAGAGGAAGCGTCACTGTCTGGCCCGGCCAGCTGGGGCACGGCGCTTATGGGGATCGGCCTCGGGGTTGGGCTCTTTATGCTTCTACCGTCATTCCTGGCCGGCCTACTCACCGCCTATCTCCCTTCTGAGTGGCTCGTCAGCCTCGCAGAGGGAGGGGTACGGTTGACGCTCGTCGTAGGTTATGTCTGGGTCATCGGCTTTATGCCCGATATCGACCGCGTATTCGCCTACCACGGCGCTGAGCACAAGACCATCAATGCCTACGAAGCTAGCGAAGACCTGACCGTCGAAGCCGTGCGGCGTTTCCCCACGGCCCACACCCGGTGTGGCACGTCTTTCCTCCTGACCCTGGTCTTTCTCTCGGTTCTATTGTTCGCTCCGTTGGATCCGCCTTCGCTGCTGTGGCGACTGATCAGCCGCCTCGCCCTGCTTCCCGTTCTGACCGGGATATCCTACGAGTTTATCCGTCTGACGGCTCGCTTCGCGGATCGCCCCTGGATGCGCGTCATGGTGGGCCCCAACCTGGCACTCCAGCGTCTGACCACCCGCGAGCCGGATGATAGTATGCTAGAGGTCTCCATCGCCGCCTTGAAAGCCGTCCTGGCGGACGAGAGAGATTCTGAAGACGCGTCAGCATAAGCGGAACAGTATGGACACCCCGGCGGCGATCCATCAGCGGGTGAGCGTCCGCGGTTACGCCGATCGCTCTGTGGATCCAGCACTGTTAGAACAGCTCCTCGTCTTCGCCCGGAACCGAGACCCCCTCACCGATGCAGGCCCCCGCGTCGATCTGATTAGCGGGGTCGAGCAGGTGAAGCGAGTGCTCACCTTCATGGTCGGCTCGTACGGGCTGATTCAGAACGCCCCTCATCTCCTGGTTGGTATCCTCCCTGAGGAAAGTGACAGGGCGCGGATTGATCTGGGATTCGTGCTCGAACAGGTCGTACTGGAGGCTACGCGGCTGGGTCTGGGGACGTGCTGGATCACGGGGACTTACAACGCCGAAAAGGCGGGGGACGCGGTAGCGCTCGAGGCCGGCGAGGTGGCAGCGGCGGTCTGTGCCCTGGGATACCCAGCCGAGGAGGGGTATGGTCGGCTCCATACCCGGATCGTCCGCCGATTGGCGGGTGGCCATAAGCGGAAGCCGCTCACGGACATCGTATTCTCTGCGCGCTGGCAAGATCCCTGGTCCCCGGAAGAGGCCGACCCCGCCCTGGTAACGGTGCTGAAGCACGCGCGGCTCGCGCCTTCAGCGCACAACGGTCAGCCGTGGCGCTTCATTGTTGGTGATGAAACCCTCACCTTAACGCTGGTCAAACGGCGGTTCATCGACGCCGGGATCATCATGTCGCACGTCACCCTGGCCTCGGCCGCCGTAGAGCGCCCGGGGCGCTGGCAGATTCGGCTCGGCGAGGAGGCCCTCGCCCAGTCCCTCGACCTGCCTCACGGGGTGACGCCCGTGGCGACGTTCGAGTTTTCGACCCTCTAGGCCATCCTCCCCCGGGGAGAACGACCGACCCTCACGCCAGGTCCTCCAACAATCCGACCAGATACTTCGTCACCACAACGAAATCATCGATCCGGACGTGCTCGTCAGGCGCGTGAGCGCGTGATGCCGCGTACCCCACGCCGGCGGCCGTCGCGATCGGCGTGTCAAATCGACCACAGAGCTGATACACCGGACCGGTGCCCGCCATCATGGGGATGACAGCGGGAGAGTGTCCATAGATCCGTTTGGCAGTGGAGACGCATAGCTGGACAAAGGGGTGCGACGGGTCTCCAGCGACCGGATGCTCTCCGTCAGTGAAGGTAACCACATCGATGTCACCAAAACCTTCGCGCTCAAGATGCTCCCGCAGCAGCTGGAAGATTCGTGCCGGATCTTGATCAGGCACGAGACGGAAATCCAGCTTCGCCGAGGCTCGGGCCGGCAGAACGGTCTTGGATCCCGGTCCCCCGTAGCCAGCGTGGAATCCGTCCACGTTGCAGGTGGGACCGAAGATAAGACGCTCTTTGAGCCGCTCCCCGGTCAGCCCATTCAAGAACTCTTCGATGCCGTAGAGCTCTCGGACCTCCGCTTCCGGGTAGTCCCACTCAGCGAGCGCCGCGCGCTGCGAAGGAGAGATCGGACGCACCTCGTCGTAGAACCCGGGTATACGGACCTCCCCGTCGGGCCCCTTGAGGCTGTTCAAAGCCCACGAGAGCCGCCAGGCCGGGTTAGCAACCGTGGCAGCCAGGGCGGAGTGAAGGTCTCGGGCCGCCTCGCTTGCACGGAGCTCGACGTACAACAGCCCCTTGCATCCCAGGGAGATCTCGTACTGCTCCCGGGCGTTCTTTCCCCCAGCCTCCCAGAGGCAGCCGAAAGCCCCTTGGAGCACGTCCGCGTGCTGCGCCACGAAATCGTCAAGATGGGGGCTCCCGATTTCCTCCTCTCCCTCGATCACCCATACGACGTTGACCGGCAGGACATCCCGGTGCGCCAGGTACGCCTCCAGCGCACAGACCCGCGAGACGATGGAGCCTTTGTTGTCGGCGGTGCCCCGGCCATACAGCTTCCCTTCGCGCACCTGGGGCTCAAATGGGGGGCTCGTCCATTCGTCGAGAGGATCGACTGGCTGCACATCGTAGTGATTGTACAGCAGCAGGGTCCGGTCCCCTCTCCCCTCCATCCGCCCCAGGACGACCGGCGGGACTTCATCCGAGCCCTCGGAGCGCGGGGAGACGAGCGCTACGTCGAACCCGACCCCCTCCAGCATCTCCTGCACCAGCTCCGCCATGCCGTCAAGCCCAACGCCCTCGGCCGAGATGCTGGGCTGGGCACACGCTCGACGCAGACGGCTCAGGTACTCGTCGGTGCGCGCCTCTATGTGGTCAAAAATCTCCTTCACCGTACCTCTCCCATCTAGATAACCACCTCGATCCCCTGACCTTCCACGACCTCGCCGACGATCCAGCAGGAATGCCCCACAGCATCGAAGCGCTGCATCAGTCGATCCACTTTCTCCGGCGGGACGGCAACGAGCAACCCTCCTGACGTCTCCGGGGTGTAGAGGAGCTGCTCCATTTCCTCCTCAATGGCCGGGCCGAAGGTGACCGCACGTTCATAGGCTCGCTCATTGTCGCACGTCCCCCCGGGGAAGAGCCACAGGTCTGCATACTCCCGCGCCCCCTCGAGGAGAGGGATCTGCTCCACATGGAAACGGAGTTGGACACCACTCTTCTCCGCCATCTCGTGACCGTGGCCCAGGAGTGCAAAGCCGGTGATGTCGGTGACGGCCCGCACGCCGATTTGACGGATCAGCTCAGCCGCCCCTCGATTCAGCTGCTTCATACTTTCGACCGCCCCCGCCACGTGAGACGGATCGGCTTTGTCGCCCTTAAGCGCCGTGGTGATGATGCCTACCCCCAGCGGTTTCGTCAACACCAGTACGTCACCGGGGCGTGCTGCCGCCTTGGTCCACACCCGGTCAGGGTGGACCGTCCCCATCACTGAGAGTCCGTATTTCGGCTCCTCGTCGTCGACAGTGTGGCCACCGGCCAGCACCCCGCCTGCCTCGGCCACTTTCTCCGCCCCACCGCGCAGTATCTCCCTCGTGACCTCCAGCGGCAGGTCGGGCGGGAAGCCGCAGATGTTGAGTGCCAGTACCACATCGCCTCCCATTGCGTAGACGTCGCTCATCGCGTTGGCAGCCGCGATGGCCCCGTAGTCATACGGATCGTCGACGATGGGCGTGAAGAAATCGAGGGTTTGAATGATCGCCACCTCATCGCTGATCTTGTAGACAGCCGCGTCATCGCTGGTCGAAAGCCCGACCAGCAACTCGGGGTGGTCATCAGCGGGAAAAAGGTCTCGTAGCGGGCGCAGAACCTGCGCCAGGGCCTCAGGGCCCATCTTCGCCGCTCAACCAGCCGCTGTCGTCAGCGCTGTGAGTCGAATCTCCTCGCGCGTCATACCTCTCCTTTGCCAATCCACGGAACGCGAACCCAGCACAGCTTCCGTTCACTCACCTACAGATTCACCACCTTGCCAGCCGCCAGCATCGTCTCGGCGATTGTGTACATGTTCGAAACCTCGCCCACCGCAATCTGGTCCTCAAGCTCGTAATAGCCCAGGCAGGTGCCACAAGCCAGAATCTGGACACCTTCTGAGACCAGCGCTTGGAGATCCTCCACCACCGGCGATCCCTCTACCACCAACCTGACGCCGCTGTTGAAGAAGATGATGGTATTTGGTAAAGGGTCGACCTCGCCCAAGGTGTGGAAGAACCCACGAATGAGGACGCGCCCCAGCTCATCGTGCTCGCCCCGCCCCATAAACTCGCTGGGCACCATCAGGACCAGTGGGCCACCCGGAGGTGCCTCCGTCTCTTTCGCTCTCACGGCCTCTTCCACATCCGCCCGGCGGGTGATCGTCAAGTGGATGCCGTCTTCACGCCGTTCGGCCTCTACCGTCGCCCCGGATTTCTCCGCCATGCGGGTGACGTTCTTTTGCGCCGTCTGGTTATCGACAATCGTCACCACCTCGGTGCTCTTATCCATGGCATTGCGTGTCTCAATTACGGGCCGCGGGCAGGGCAGTCCACGGGCATCGACTGTCTCAGCCATTGTTATCGCCCCTCTCAGACATCATGAATCCCTTCGATCTCCAGCCCCACCCCGTTCAGCGCCTTTTCCGTCGCCTCACGGTCAGCCGTCCGAACCCGGACGCAGACCCCGCAGTCGGAGCTGAGCTGGCGCGGAACCGGGATCAGCTTACAATCGATTCCCATCTCGGCCAGAACCTTCTCCGCACGCAGTGCGTGGCTGGTAGAATAGACCAGAACCACCGTATACTGATCGTCGTTCACCGTCCCTCCTCAGCGAGCGTACGCACAGCCTCTATCCCCTTCCTGACCTCCTCGAGCGTGTTGAACGCGCTCAGTCCGAAACGGACCGTGCCATCCGGGAACGTGCCTATCGTCCTGTGGGCCGCGGGTGCGCAGTGCAGACCAACCCGGCACATGATACCATAATCATCATCCAAGCGTAGTCCGACCTCCGAAGAGGCCATCCCAGCGAGGTTGAACGACACCGTCGCCGTCTGATACTCCGCGTCGAGCCCGCCGTGGACCGTCACCCCGTCGATCGCCCTCAGGCCCTCAATCAGCCGCTCTGTCATCATCACCTCGTGCCCTCGGATCTCATCCACACCACGCTCCAGCACCCAGCGCACGCCCGCCTCCAACCCGGCCAGCCCGACGACGTTGGGCGTGCCGCTCTCGCACATATCGGGTAAGAAGTCCGGCTGCTTCTCCAGTTCGGAATTGCTGCCCGTGCCGCCGCGCGTTATCGGCCTCAGCCTGTCAACGTCCACTCGCTCCCCGATGATGAGCCCCCCGGTGCCCATCGGCCCGTACAGCGACTTATGGCCGGTGAAGCCCAGTAGATCGATCTCATCGCCTTGTACGTCACAGGGATACGCGCCGCCGGTCTGCGCCGCGTCAACCAGGAGCAGCACATCGTGGTTGCGGGCGATACGCCCCACCTCCCCCACCGGGAGCACCGTCCCGACCACGTTCGAAGCATGATTCAGCACGATCATCGCTGTATTGGGTCGGATCGCGGCCTCCACATCTGCCGGCTCGAGGAGCCCCTCCGGCGAGCACGCGATCACCGTCAGGTCAACGCCCCTCCGCTCTAACGCCCGAAGAGGACGCATCACCGAGTTATGCTCCATACTGCTCGTGATCACGTGGTCGCCAGGGCGCAGATACCCCCGCAGTGCCAGGTTAAGCGCCTCGGTCACGTTAGCACCGAACACCACTCGCAACGGATCCGGCGCGTTAAACAACTCCGCTACAGCCTCCCGTGTATCGTAGACGATGCGTCCAGACTCGATCGCGCGTTGATGGGCAGCGCGGCCCGGGTTGGCGCCCACCGCCTCCAGAAAATGAACCATAGCCTCGACCACTCCTGGCGGCTTGGGCCAGGACGTGGCTGCGTTGTCGAAATAGATCATCCTCATCTCCATCTTCGAGAGTAAATGTCGAAGGACGAACGCTCAATGATGAAGCGATCGCCGCCGTCTTTCGTCATTCGTCACTTGGTGAGAATCAGTCTGAACTCATCCCCCGCCTCTTCAATCTCAACCGTGCAACCCATCTTCTCCGACACGCGCCGCACGTTCTCGCGTGATGTCACGGTCTCCACCAGAATCTCGATGGGAAATACGCCATCCTTAATCGCGTTCCGCGCCATGATCACCGGTTGCGGACAGGAAAACCCGCGTGCGTCAACTTGTTTAGCCATGTTTGTTTTCTCCTCGTTTCTGACTCTGCTTCCTGAGCCCTGAATCGTGAACTGTAATCCTCACACGCTGCGTTTCTTGCTTCACATCTCACGCTTCACCCTTTACACCTCACTCCCTCATCGTGAACCCGATCACCACGCAAACGACCAGCCCCAGCACCACCGCCCCCATGCCATAGGGACCGATGCCGCCGACCAGGCCCTCGGCAACGTTGTCCGGTGACCCCGCCAGCGCGAAGTTGTGGGCCAGGCCCGCACCGGTAATCATGCCCAGCACAAACACAGCGGCGTCGCCGTCTCCCTCGCCGGAGAGGAACAGCTGCCGCCCCGGACAGCCACCCGCCAGCGCGAACGCCAGTCCGGCCAGCGCCATACCCAAGAAGTTCCACAGATGCTGGCTATGCGCCACTGGTTGACCGAAGAAACCGAAGGTGACCTGACCCAGAATCACGTTGGTTAGGAAAGCAACCACGAGCAGCGCACCGACTCCGCTGATGAGATGCCAGTCGCCCATGAGGATCACGTCGCGGACAGAGCCCATCGTGCAGAAGCGCGTGCGCTGGGCCAAGAAGCCGATGATCAGCCCGGCGCCCAGGGCGATCGCCACCGGCGCGAACATGGCTCCGGGACCGGACTCACTAAAAAACACTGCACCACTGTCACTCACCTTCGGGGCGAAGAGGCGCAGCAGGAGCAGGCCCATCATCATGACCGGCATGATCCACCCCACGGCGGTGTGCGTCGCCCGCGATCGGCCCAGGTTGTAGCCAGACTTCAGGAACAGCACACCCACAGCGACCCCCACGCCCAAGCCCAGCAGGCCTACCACGGCGTTCAGATCGCCACCAGTCAAACGCAGAAGAGCCCGCCAGGGACAGCCCAGGAACGCTAGAGCGCCGATCATAGCGAACACACCCAGCACGAAGCGTACGATGGGCGCCGAACCGGAGCGGGCCTTGAACTCACCGAAGAGGTAGGCCGCGACCAGCGCGCCCAGCACGAAACCGATGATCTCCGGACGGATGTACTGGACCACGCCGGCGCGGTGGAGACCCAGTGCCCCGGCGATGTCCCGCTCGAAGCAGGCCACGCAGATACCCATATTGGGCGGGTTGCCTAGCTTCTGCAAAAGCGGGGCCAGGACGCCGATGACAGCTCCGGCGAGGACGATGCCCCAGCGTGAGGCGAAGAAGCGCGTAAGACGTTCCGACATAGCGTGTACCTCCTTGAGAGTAGAATCCCAACGCAGCCCTCGGCGGACCGCGCTACCGGCAACAAAAAACCGCCGCCGGCACACGCCAGCAGCGGTCGTCGCCCCGGAGGGACACACCACGCCTGTGATCAGGGCACGGTCACATTACCGCCCCCGACGTGTGCAGGCTTGCCTGCGGGCACCCAACGGGCACCCGAGGCCCCTTCGGTCAGGTATAGCGGTAACGAAGCACCAAATCACTCCTATCTATTCTGCTTCAACTGAGAGCCATTTTACTCCAGACGCTCGATCAGGGCAAGTCAGGTGTCCGGGACGAGCCGGGAGGGACAGTTGGAGCTCCCAACCTCACAACGCTCACTCGCACCCGTACGCCATCAGTACGACGCCTAGCTCCTGCTCTGCCGCCCGCAACTTCTCCAGTTCGTCGTCCGAGAGGTCCCTCAGTTTCACCTTTGGCTCCAATAGCAGGACACAGGCCCCGATTTCCTCCTCCAGAGCCTGGACCTTGGACAGGCTCCTGTCATCCAGATCAGCTACCTTCATCCGCGGTGCTTGAGCCATCGTTTCACCTCCTGGTGAGAAAGAATAGATTCATGCCCCGATCCTGCCCCCAAAGACCGTTATAACAGAACACCGCCGGCTCTTCACCCATCCGCTAGACAATCTCAGGACCTCATCATTCTCACATCCAGTCGGCTTCCAACTCCGGCCTCCTGGCGACCACGCTACGCTCCACCAGATAAGCGTATGCCGCCAGGGCAGCCAGCGCCCCCTGCCCCACTGCCACCGAGATCTGCTTCTCCGGGACGTCTGTCACGTCTCCGGCAGCGAAGAAGCCCGGCAACTCGGTAGATCCGTCAGCATGGACCGGGATCTCGCCCCGCTCGTTGAGCCCTACGAGCGCCCTCACAGGGCCTGTGTTGGGAGAAAGACCGATCTCCAGAAAGACCCCGTCCACCTCAAGGGTTTCGGTCCGTCCATCCTGGCTGGATCGTATTTCGACGCCCTCAAGGCGCTCGTCGCCGACGAACCCGCGCACCTGATATGAGGTGTGAACCGTCACTCGAGGGTGACCGACAACCTCCTCCAGCAGGGTTGCATCGGCGGTGAAGGTCTCGCGCCTGTGGATCAGGTGAACTTCGGACGCGAAGCCTAACAGATCCCGGGCGGCGGTAAAGGCGGAGTTGCCGCCTCCCACGACGGCTACCCGTCGCCCGGTATAGAGAGGCGCATCGCACGTGGCACAGAAGGCGATCCCGTGGCCGAGGAAGCGCTTCTCATTCGGCACACCCAGGCGGAGGTACTCCTTGCCAGCCGCGTAGATCAGCGACTCGGCTGCGAACTCCCGGTCGTCACTGGTGTGGATCAGGTACCTCTGATCAGCCTCGTTCACCTCGGTGACGGTGACGCCGACGAGCTCCGCCAGGGGATACGACTCGGCGTGGAATTGAAACCGTTGCAGCAGCTCATCCCCTCCCACGCCCGGTAGACCGAGGTAGTTCTCTATCTGCGCTGTGTACGCCAGCTGGCCGCCGATCTTCTTCGCTACCAGGCCGACGTCCAGGTTCTTCCTGGCCGCGTACAGTGCGGCAGACAGGGCAGCCGGACCTCCGCCGACGATGAGGACGTCGTAGACGTGACCCTCCTCCAGGGGCAGCACGTTGCGCGAGCCTTCTGCATCTCGCATCACCTGCTCAATCCGCCGGTACTCCTCAGGATTCACAACCTCCAGGATCGCCAGGTAGAACAGACGGGCTGGATGGAGCCCTTCCAACGCCGTCGTTTCATTGATGATCGTTCTGGGTACCCCTTCCACCTGATACGTGCGAGCCAGATCGAGAAACTGGGACGATTCGACCATGTCGGAGCGAATGTGGTGATTGAGGTAGGCAAACTGGTGGGCCGTGTGCACCATCTGCGGGCAGTACGGGCAAGAGAGCGTCACAAAGACCTGAAGGTGGACGGGCTTGGCAATCTGTTCCACCAGCGGCTCCAGCTCGGCGGGCAGGCCAGAACGGCCTCTTGAGATCATAAGGATCGCTTCGAGGAAAGAAGCGAACTCCTGTCCCCCCGTCACGCCGAAGAATCTGATCCCATAATCCTTTTCCCCCAGCGGCAGGGTGGCAGGGAATCGATCGATACCGTATTCCTCCACAGCCTGCCGGTTCTCCCGAGGATTCAGACGCTTCAGCGTGAGCTTGTCAGACAGAGCAGCCACTCCCTTCAGAAGATCGTGTTGGGTCTGGCACGGCACACAGTTATCTCGCTCCACGAACAACAGAAGCTTCACCGGCCCTGCCATCTCAGAGAGGATCTCGGCAATCTCAACTCCGGTTTGCTCATCCCACGGCGATTCCGACATTGTCCAACCTCCCTGTGTAGTCAAGTGCAGCCGATGATCCTCAGCGCGAGCGAGTGTAAGACGCCAGAATCAGACCTTCGCCAATGCCCAAGTCGATCTCCTCACGCTCTGATTTGCAGAGCACGTGCCCTTCTCCGTCCTCTCTCTCCAATCACCCGGGTCCTTTCCTCCTGCATCAGAGATCGACACCCCCGCGGGCCATATACCCCCCGTGGGTATAGTATAGCAGGAGCTATCAATCACGTCAATCAGAGGGGCTAGACCCTTCCGGGAGCAGATAGCGTACCGGCTATCCCATTCGGCCGTCCGGCGGGGCTTCTTGACACCCAGGCTCGTCTTCGACTTTGGCAGTAGCCGGGAGTTAGAATCTCCGACAGAGGCGTCAATCGACGCACTTCGTTCTCAGACGCCCGGGCAGGTACATCGACATCACCCAGGGCAGCATCAGCCGCCAGATGATGGTATGCAGACAACAGCCGATTCTCCTCCAGCAGACTGGGCCTCGGAAACGCGGCGCTGAGAAGAGAATCGGCCAAGCTGGTATCAGCTTGCTTCCCCCGAGCTTCGTCTATCCGCCAGCCAAAGACATCGACTTTGCGTCCACGACTCGCTGGCGTCGGGAAGACACGGCGCAGAATCGGGCAAGCACCTGATCCCTGAACCTTATTTGCATTCGTACGCCATCAGCACAACACCCAACTCCTCCTCCACCGATTGCAGCTTCTCTAGCTGCTCCGGAGAGAGGTCTCTTAAGGATACCCTCTGCTCTAGTGCTACGACGCATTCCCCGATTTCCTGTTCCAAGGCACGCACCTTGCTGAGGCTCTCATCGTCCAGATCGGCAATCTTCATTCGCGGTGCTTCGTCCATGGCTCACCCCCAAAGTCTAAGAGAAATTCAGTTGCCTGCCCGATCCGCAATAGCCATTGTACCGCAACAGAAGGATCTGTCAAAGCCTCCTATCCACGCCACGCAAACGGCGGGCTGCACCAGGGGATTTGACGGCTCGCCCCTTGTTTAGTAAACTGTGGTCACAATCCCATACTGCCGCAGTAGAGGTACCTCAAAGCCCGGAAGCGAGGGGACCAAGGGGGGAAGCCGGTCAAAGTCCGGCGCTGTCCCGCAACTGTAGGAACGCGCCCGCGTTCAAGTCAGGATACCCGCCTCTGCTGGTACGGAATACAACCTTCGCGGAAAGGTAGTGGTACACAAGGGTGCACAAGCTCAGCCCTTCCCCTTACCTATTGCGGGGGAGGGCTTTTTGCTTCCCGCTCAGTCCTTTCCCAGGCGTGGGAAAGGGCTTGTTGGTACGTGTACATCAGATCTGACGAAGGAGTATAAGGGACCGCTCCAATCCGCTGCCCCGCCCCTGTTCAGAGCGTGGTGGCATCGTCCTGTCCACGGCTGCTGTCGCCCCGTTGGGGATGGATCGTTCGGATTGGACAACGAAGCGACCATTTTGATTCCGGGAGGCCCGTGACCAATGAGTAGTAGAGACGCCGGAAACATCAAGCTTGAGTATGATCAAGAGCTGTTCATGGTAGTCGGCGGGAAGAACCAGCAGGACAAGATGCTAACTGAGAGCGGCAATCTGATCGTGTTCGAATCTCTGTGGCACGCAGGGCCATTGGCTCAGGAGCTGCGAGCATTGGAGACTGGCTGCCGTCTGGTGAAGATGCAGTTACATGCGCTCTATTGCCTGGCAGAGGGCATGGAACTTGGCCTATGGGTCCTGCGCCACGACGGCACGGTTGCGTCTATTGACGAGATCAGATTTCCGTAACAGGACAGGGAGCCATCCACCGTCATCTCTGGTTGATTCCGAGATGCTGTTTGACTCTTGTCCACGCCTGTGCTATACTGTTTCCACAATCAAATAACTGCTACGGTCAAGGTGCCCCGACGCTCGGAAGCCAGGGGCCCAAGGGGGAAAGCCGGTCGAAGTCCGGCGCTGTCCCGCAACTGTAGTCCTCGTGGCTGGTCGTTCTGACCATCGGCGAGGAAAGCCAGAGTACCTGCCCTGACCGGCGCACACATCGGCCTTCGCGGAAAGGAGGTGGTGCACCAGGGTGCTCAACGAACATCGGCCCTTCTCCACACCGAAGTGAGGGAAGGGCTTTTTTCGTGTCTGTCCCTCCTCTCCTTCGACGACGACCAGGAGAGGGGGTCTCTAATTGGAGCTTCACTTAAGGAGAACAATATGAATCAGCGCAAGTTGGCTTTCAGCATCGCCCTGGGAGCGATGCTCACCTTGGGATTGCTGGCGGGATTGAGCCTTAGCACGAGTCCCGCTATGGCATTGTCGGAGGTATACGAAGAAGCGACCAGTGTCGACACTCTGGGTTCGTATACGACACTTCAAGCTCAAGATAATATAAGCACGGCACACGTAGTAGTGGTACTATCAGACGAGAAGACAGCAGTCCGCTCGATCACGTGGACTGGGACAATCTCTAGAGTTACAGCTCTAAAGATCGCAGGCTTCGATGTAGAAAACCTGGGCGATGCAATCTGCAGCATTGAGGGAGATGGCTGTCTCCCACCAGACGGCTGCTTCTGTCCCGACAATAACTGGTGGCAAGGACGGTGGGACGTCTCACAGTGGGATTCTTCAGGATGGCCGCCTGCCAATCTAGTTGATGGCGATGTCATAGGATTCCATCAGGGAGACGTTTGGTCACCCCCTGCGTACCCAGCACCATCTTACGTAGGAGGCTCAAGAGCCCTAGACTGGCTCCGGGATCAACAACAATCGGACGGAGGCTTCGGCTCTCTCAACAGTACTGCCGAGGCCCTGATTGCTGCCGGCGCCAATCAGGTGGACGGAAGCACCTGGCAGAGCAGTGGCCCCTCCTTGCTCGCTAACATGCTCAGTGAAGGTCCCGAGTTAGCCAACCGCAATGCTTCCGGCGTCGGCAAGTTGGCCGTGGCGCTGGCTTCACAGGAGAGTTGCTGGCCCATTGAGTCTATGACTCCCCTCGACTACTATGACCCGGTTAGCGGCACCTTCTCCATCGACACACTCTACCAGACATGGGCGATGCTTGGAACTTCAGCTCTCAGCGAGACGGTTCCCTCTTCGGCAACCCAGTACTTGAAGGGGCTACAACAAGGAAACGGGGGCTGGGAGTGGGCAGTTGGACAAGGCACCGACACAAACAGTACGGCGCTGGCCCTGCAAGCACTGATCGCCGCTGGGGAGCCTGCCACGTCCTCGGTCATCACAAATGGTCTGAGCTACCTCGAAAACGCCCAGAACGAGGATGGGGGTTTCCCCTACAGTCCTGATTCGCCATGGGGCACGGCCAGCGACGCGAACTCGACGGCCTACGCGGTACAAGCACTCGTGGCGACCGGGGAGGACCCTCTCACCGGGACGTGGGCCATCAGCAACACGAATCCCATCAGCTACCTACTCAGCCTGCAGCTGCCCGACGGCAGCTTCGAATGGCAGGAGGGATCCGGGACCAACCTATTTGCGACGCGTCAGGTCGTTCCGGCCCTCTTGCACCAGCCATTTCCGCTGAAGGCCACCTCGGTGGAGGATTGCTACGGCATCTCCGGTCACGTATCTGAGAACCAGCAAACAAGCCAGAGCACAGCGGCCCAGGGTACCGGCGACGGCATCACCGGCGTTACTTTGTGGGCTCAAGGGGCGAGTGACCTCTATTTCGGATCCACCATCAGCCCCACCGGGGCCTATACTATCTCCGTACCAAGCACCGGGACCTATACACTCGTGCCATCCTACGGGGACTATATTTTCTCCCCCACGGAGCGGACGGCACAAGTCACCGGGGCACCGGGTGACGTCACCTCGGGGTATGACTTCGTAGGGGAGACGAGAATCTATCTCCCCCTCATTATACGCAGCTAATGTGCAAAGAATCTTCCTGCCCCCTGTCCTCAGGCAGAGAAGATCTCCTAAGGAGGATTCCGCGAAGCTGAAGCTTCGCGGAATCCTCCCGAAAGTAACAGGTAATGGAGCGAAAGACGTCGTGAGGTCTGTATGAAACGTAGAACAGGTATCCTCCTGAGCGGATTCGCAATCATGGCATTCATTGCCCTTGGTGGCCTCGTGCCCCACACTGGTGCCCAGCAGCCCAATCGGGTCGGCCTGGTCGTAGACTTCGGTGACCGCCACATAACCCGTTGTGTCGAATTCACTGAGTCGGAGATCAGCGGCTATGATGTGCTGCGGCGCGCTGGCCTCGACACTGTGGTCGACACGTCCAACCCGATGGGCGTCATCGTTTGCGACATCGACAATACCAGTGGATGCCCGGCATCCAACTGCTTCTGTGAATGCCAGGGTAGCCCTTGCGTCTACTGGGCGTATCATCGCCTCGTCGACGGGTCCTGGCAGTATTCTCAGCTGGGTGCAAGCAGTCAGAAAGTTCAGGACGGGGACGTGGAAGGATGGGCCTGGGGAGAGGGAGCGCTCAATACGAGCGGAGCCAAACCACCGCTCAAGACGTTTGAAGAGATCTGCGCCGTACCTACCAACACCCCGGTCCCGCCGACGAATACACCGGTTCCCCCTACCGAGACACCGCAGCCTGAACCAGAGGATACCCCCGTCCCGGAGCTCGAGGTCTGGTTCCGACTCGACCAGAACCCCATCCCGGCGGGCTCGTGCACGATGGTTCGTTGGGACACCAATGCCCTGGAGGCCTATCTCGACGGCGAGCGGGTCGATCCCATCGGAGGTCGGGAGGTGTGCCCCACCGAGCCGCAGGAGTACAAGCTCCGCGTCGTCGGCCCGGAGGACGAGGAAACCCATACCCTGGTGCTGGGCGTAACCGGAGGCGCGACCGCGTCGCCGACACCGCAGCCGACGACGGCGCCTCCGTCACCCACGCCGACATCGCAGGCTGCCACGACGCCCCCGCCATCACCCACCCCATCCCCTGAAGCGACCGCGACGTCGACGCCGACGGCATCGGCAACCCCCCAACCTACGCCGACCGCATCATCAACGCCCACGCCTGAGCCGACGACGAGTCCATCTCCCACGCTCCGACCGGCAACGGAGACCTCGCCTCCACCGACTCCGACCGAATCTCCCGAGCCGGACACGGCTGATCCGGCCGAGAACGACGGGGCCGGACCATTGTATTCGCCTACCACCTATGCAGCCTTCGCCCTGATTGTTGGGGGGCTGCTCGCGTGGCTGGTCTTCCTGGTCAAGGTCCGAAAATGACCGTTCGGCGCCTCATCGGCGGAGCGATCTACGGGCTCAGCGCCGCCATCGGCATCCTGGCCTTCATCTATCCGTTCTTCGCTCCCGCGACGCCTCAGGGGGCTGGCGTCTACGCTCACAGCCAGGACGCGCCCCTCCTCACAGCCGCGCTTGTAGCCCTCTCGGTGGTGGCGCTCCTGGTCGAACTCCAGGGTCGGGCGATCAGCGCCAAGACCGTCGCTATGCTCGGCGTGCTAGTCGCGGTGACCAGCGTGCTTCGCTTCCTTGAGGTTGCGTTTCCGATGCCGGGCGGCTTCTCTCCTATCTTTGCTCCCATTATCATCTCCGGCTACGTCTTCGGCGGTCGTTTCGGCTATCTGATGGGGACTTTTACCCTCCTAGCCTCGGCCCTGATTACCGGTGGCGTGGGCCCGTGGCTTCCCTACCAGATGTTCACGGCGGGATGGGCGGGCCTGACCGCCGGGTGGCTCAAGAAAATTCCCGGCCTCAAAGACCGTGGAGCCAACCACGACCATAGTCTGGAGCTTGGAGCCTGGGAGTTAGGGTTTCTGTCCTTCTTCGGCTTTGTGTGGGGACTGCTCTACGGAATCATCGTCAACGTCTATTTCTGGCCCTTCGCAGCGGGCCCGGTGAGCCAGAGCTGGGCACCCGGCATCGGACTCAGAGAAACCTTAGGCCGCTACGCCGTCTTCTACGCCGTAACGTCATTGACCTGGGACTTGTTCCGCGCTGTCGGAAACGTCCTCCTGATCCTCATCCTCGGCGTCCCGATGGCGAAGACCCTGGCCCGCTTCCGGCGGCGGTTCAATTTCCAGGTGCGATCCCATGTTTGATCCCCGGGTGTGGCTTCTGTGGGCCCTGACAGTGCTGGTGACGGCCTCGTCCGCTCGAAACCCTCTCTACGTCGCCATCCTGCTGCTGGTGGCGATGGTGGTGGGGGCGACGTGCGCCGTCGAAGACAGGCAGCGCGCGCCTCTCTCTCCCCTCCATTTCGGGATGATCGCCGTTCCGCTGTCCGCGGTCTTCAACGGCCTGACCGTCCACTTTGGAGACACAGTCCTGTTCACACTACCTGACTGGCTTCCGCTCCTGGGGGGAGCGGTGACCCTGGAAGCGATCGTCTTTGGCGCGGTGAACGGCCTGACACTCACAGTGATCTTCAGCAGTTTCTCCATCTTCAACGCCGTGACGCCGGTGCGCGACCTGATCAAATTGACGCCGCGCGCTTTTCATGAGGCTGGGGTCGTCCTCTCTATCGCCCTTACCTTCGTCCCCCAGACAGCTCGCAGCCTGCGGAGTATTCGCGAAGCGCAGGCGGTCCGCGGTCATCGGGTCCAGGGGCTGCGGGACTGGCTCCCTATCGTGGTCCCCCTCCTGACGAGCGGATTGGAGCGCTCGATGGGGCTGGCCGAGGCTATGGTTGCGCGGGGCTACGGAGCCGTCTCTGACCAGGGACAGCCGCTCCACAGACAGGTACTCCTGGCTATGGGACTACTCGTGTTGATGGCCGGCTGGTTGCTGGTCCTCTTCCGCCCCTCGCGGCAGCTGATTGGGGCCGGTGTAATGGCTCTGGGCGCTTTACTGATCGGCATCGTCGTGTGGCTGACCGGTCGTTCGGTCTCTCACACGGTCTACCGCGCACGGCGCTGGACGTACGGCGATACCGCGACCCTGGTCGGGTGTGTGTTGACGCTCGCCGTGACCGTCACCCAGCGTGAAGCCCTCTATTACTCACCCTATCCAGTCCTGAGCGCACCGTCCTTCAATCCCCTGGTCGGACTCGGTCTACTGGGGTTAATTGCGCCAGCGCTAATCGAAACGATCTCGGATCGAGACGATCCTGGAATGAGCAAGGAGAGAACGCTCGTATGATCCACCTCGACCATTTAAGCTACACGTATCCCGGATCCACTGATCCCGCGCTTCGCGATGTCTCCCTTGACATCGGGGAGGGCGAGTTCACCCTGGTTTCTGGGCCCTCCGGGTCAGGAAAATCGACGCTGCTGCGCGTTCTCAACGGGCTCGTACCCCATTTCACCGGCGGG
>Ga0207797_1000574_pt1 | contig 28392 bp, 28 predicted proteins | sample PRCRCaboRojoPR_6_FD_187275 | JGI IMG/M metagenome (GOLD analysis project Ga0207797, IMG submission 187275) | Marine sediment microbial community from Cabo Rojo, Puerto Rico - PR CR 10% Liquid 1 (SPAdes) | ecosystem: Environmental > Aquatic > Marine > Coastal > Sediment | place: Cabo Rojo, Puerto... | reverse complement strand
CGCCCGCCGACAGGAGAGAGGGATGCCGGAATGCGGCATCCTCGGCCATGGAGATCCTGGAGGCCGGGGGCAGCGCCATGGACGCAGTGGAGGCTGCGGCCGTGGTGCTGGAGGACGACCCCGCCTACAACGCGGGCACCGGCTCCCGGCCCCGCATGAGCGGCGAGTGCGAGATGGACGCCGCAGTGATGGGGTCCGACGGCGAGATGGGAATCGTCACCCTTCTCCGCCGGGTGCGAAATCCCGTGAAGGTTGCCCGGCTGGTGATGGAGAGGACCCCCCACCTGGCCCTGGGGGGGCAGGGCGCCCTGGATTTCGCCCGGCGCATGGGCTTCCCGGACTACGACCCCCTCACCGAGAAGAGGAAGGCGCGACTGCAGAAGGCCATGAGGCTCCTGCGCGAGGGCAGCAGGGGAGACCCCAGGCTGCTGGAGCTCTTCGGACCCGGCGACACCATCGGAGCCGTGGCCCTGGACGCAGGCGGCGGCATGGCCGTGGCCAACTCCACCGGCGGCGTGGAGCTGATGCTACCGGGCCGGATCGGGGACTCCCCCTTTCCCGGCGCCGGCTTCTACTGCGGGCCGGCGGGGGCGGTGGCCACCACCGGGGAGGGGGAGGCCATCATCCGGAGGATGTCGGCGCTGAGCGTCTACCGCATGCTGGAGGCGGGGGCCTCCCCGGAGGAGGCGTGTCGGCGGGAGGTTGACCGATATCCGGAGGGCACCGTCTTCGGCGTGATCGCCGTCGCCCCCGAAGGCGCCGGCACGGCCAACAACAGGACAATGCCCACGGTGATCCTCAGCGGCTGACAAGCCTCAGCAAGGCGAGGGCCGTACCTGGATCGTTCACCACCCGATAGGCGCAGGGGCCGTAGAAGCGGCTGTGGTGGACGGGGCCGCCGCGGTCGCGGCAGCGGTCGAGGCGGCTGGCGGAGAAGGGGATCGCGCCCTCCTCGGCCAGTTCCACCGCGCGGTCGAGAAGCCCCAGGAAACCGGCCCTGCTACCCTTCCGAAGCGGTTGCACTGCCAGCAGCTCGAAGAGGTCCTTCGCCAGGCATCCACCATGCACGAGGGGCAGCAGGTGCGCGCGCCAGACGCATCCGTCCGGTGAGATGAGCTGAAGGGGAGGCTCGGGCCCGGAGGCCTCCGGGTCGAGGGCGCTCCATTCGGACCTCAGCCCCTCCAGGAAACCCCGCCTGTCCTCCAGAAGATGGTCCGCCCCCATGGCGGCCTGGTAGAGGAGCTTCGCCAGGTCCCTCTCGTTCATCCGCGGCCTCATGGACCGCTCCTGCAGTATCAGTCCCTGCAGCATGCCGCACTTCCCTCCGGGTCGGGACGGGACTTGCCGTCTTAGGCTCTGCCGTGCAGTCTACAATAGGAACCTCGGCAGCCCGGGCACAGTACCACGCTACGGGCTCAAATCGGAAGGAGCGATATGCGCATTCTGGCACGGACGGCTTACCTGACGGTGATGCTGGCCGCTTCCTGCGCCCACTCACAGGGGCCGGCCCCGGTTCTGCCGGAGCCGGACAGGGAGAGCGGCACCAGCGTCGAGGAGGCCCTGGAGGCGCGGCGGTCGGTCCGGCGCTACTCCGACCGGGCCCTGACCCTGGAGGAGGTGGGCCAGCTGCTGTGGGCGGCCCAGGGCATCACATCCCGGCGGGGCTTCAGGACGGCACCGTCCGCCGGCGCCCTGTTCCCCTTCACCGTCTACCTGGTGGCAGGAGAGGTGGAGGGGCTGGAGGCCGGAGCCTACAGATACTCGCCGGAGCAGCACGTGCTGGAGCCGGCGGTCTCCGGTGACCTCAGAGCCGAGCTCCAGCGGACCTGCCTGGGACAGCACTTCGTGGGGTCCGCCCCCGCGTCCCTGGTGCTGGTGGCCGAGCCCTCCATTACAACGTCCGTCTACAGCAGTCGGGGGATGATATACGTTCACATGGAGGCTGGACACATCTCCCAGAACGTCTACCTGCAGTGCGAGTCCCTGGGCCTGGGAACGGTGGCGGTGGGTGCCCTGGACCCATCGGGCCTGCGGGACCTGCTGGGAGTATCCGAGGAACTGGTCCCGCTGTACGTGATGCCCCTGGGAGCGCTGCCCTAGCGGGCTGGCGGGGGCGGACGGGCCTGCATATATCCATCCCGGGGGCAGTATTGGTCTTCAGAGGGGGTTGAGGATGTCCACGATGGTCTCCACTGGCCTGGCGGGCGGGGAGAACGGGGCCGAGGCGGCTTCTGCCGCCCTGGCCGAGGCGCTGCAGGGTCTCGAGGGCCGGCCGGACCTGGCCCTGGTCTACTCGTCGGCGGAGCTGGATTACGACAGTGTGCTGAAGGCGGTGGCCTCGGAGCTGGGGGACGTGCCAACGGTGGGCTGCTCCACGGCGGGTCAGTTCACCGAGAGGGGACTGGGGAGAAAGACCGTCTCCGTGGCGCTGATGAGATCGGATTCCATATCCTTCTCCACGGCCATGGCCCGGGGCCTCTCCGGGGACCAGGAAGCGGTGGTCCGCTCCCTTGCCAAGGCCGTCCCGGAAGTGCCGGAGGGGCACCAGCTGACGGCCATCCTTCTGGTGGACGGCCTCTCGGGAACCGGCGAGGAGCTCACCGTCATGGCCTCCAGGGTCTTCGAGGGCTTCGCTGGCTGTCCGGTAAGGCTGGTGGGTGGCTTTGCCGGCGACGATCTGCTCTTCCGGGGCACCGAGGTGTTCTGCGGCGTCGAGCATGCACCCGACTCCGCCGCGGTCTGCTTCATGATGACGCCCTTTCCGGTCTTCACCTCGGTATGGCACGGCCATACCCCCCTCAGCGGCCCCCTTACGGTAACCTCCGCCAGCGGGAACGTGGTCCGGGAGATCGACGGAACAAACGCCTGGGAGGTCTGGCGCAGGGAGACCGAGCCCCATCTGGACCGGCTGGGGGAGGAGCTGGACATCGACGATCCGGTGACCATAACCCGGCTCATCCTTGGCAACTTCGAGCTGGGGCTGGCTGCGGGCGATGAGGGCAGGTACAAGATACGCTTCCCCATGAAGCTGGAGGACGACGGCTCCCTGGTCTTCACCTGCGCCATCCCCCAGGGCTCGGTGTTCCGCATAATGGACGGGTGCGACACCGACGAGCAGATCGCGGCCTCTCGAAAGGCGGCCGAACAGGCGGTCCGGCGCGCCCGGGAGGCCGGGTACTCCCGCTTCTCCGGAGCCATGGTCTTCGAGTGCGGGCTGCGTATGGCCCTGCTGCGGGAGCGGTTCATCAGGTCCATAGAGAGCTACAGAGAGACCCTCGAGGGGACTCCCCTCATAGGCTGGGAGACCTACGGGGAGATAAGGATGGAACCCGGTGGGTACAGCGGCTTCCACAACACGACAACCGTGATGATGCTGATTCCGGAGTGCTGAGATGGATGTGATAGCCCAGCTCTCCCGCACCTTCGGCGCCTCCCTGTCGGTATCCAGGGAGGAGCTGGAGCGGGCACTGGCCGAGAGCACCGGCATGGAGGCCGCCCGGAGGGTGGTGCGCCGGTGCATGGAATCGGCGGGAGTGGGCTACGCAGAGCGGATGAGCGAACGGGACGTGGAGAGGGTCTGCTCGGTTCTGATGGAGGAGGGCGGCCTTATAAGGCTGGTGGCCGAGAGCTTCCTGGCAGGTGTGGAGAGGCGGATGCTGAGGAAGGTGGAGGGGGCCCTATGGCAGTCGGAGGAGATGCTGGGGAACCTCCTGGAGAGCATACCCAGCATCATCTACCTGGCCGACACCAGGGGGAGGACGATCCTGGTGAACGCGGCCTTCGAGGAGCTGGCCGGAAGGGACCGCGAGGAGATCATAGGCCTGCCCGTCGGTGAAGCCCTGCCGGGCATACCGAAGAGCAACGCCGAGGTAGATGCCCGGGTCATGGAGGGCCAGAGGCCGGTAACCCACGAGATCGCCCTGCGCCGGGACGGAGAGAAGGTCCACCTCTCCTGCGTCAAGACGCCTGTGCGGGACAACTCCGGCCGGACCATGGGGGTCATGGGGATACTCAGAGACGTCACCGAGAAGCAGAGGACCGACGAGGAGCTCCTGAAGGCCGTCAAGCTGGAGTCCGTCGGCGTGCTGGCCGGCGGCATTGCCCACGACTTCAACAACCTGCTCACAGCCATCCTCGGAAGCGTCTCCCTGGCCAGACTGAAGCTCGCCCGGGGAGACGAGGTGGCGGAGATGCTGGACGAGGTGCAGCGGGCGGCCATCCGGGCCAGGGATCTTACCCAGAAGCTGCTGACCTTCAGCCGCGGCGGTGCTCCGGTGAAGAAGCGCATGGACCTCTGCAGGCTGCTGCGGGAGTCCACCGAGCTGGCCCTGAGCGGCTCACGGGTCAGCTCGCAAGTTCGGCTGCCGGAAGACCTCCACAGGGTGGAGTGCGACAGGGGCCAGCTCGCCCAGGTGGTGCACAACCTGGTGGTGAACGCCGCCCAGGCCATGGAGGAGGGCGGCGTCGTGGAGGTAAGGGCCCGCAACGTGGAGGTGGCGGACGTCAGGGAGGCCTCCGGGTCCGCCCCCGGTGACCGGCCGGCCGAGAGGCTGCCCATACCCTCCGGCAGATACGTGCGTTTCAGCGTATCCGACAGCGGCCCCGGCATTCCGGCCAAGATTCGGGACCGCGTCTTCGACCCCTACTTCACGCTCAGCGAGAACCGCTCCGGTCTGGGGCTCACTACTGCATACAACGTCGTACGGCGGCACGGCGGGCACATCCGCTTCGAGACCTACGAAGGCAGTGGCACCACCTTCTACGTCTACCTTCCCTCGGCGGGAGATGGACCGGCTGGAGAGCCGCAGCCGGCCGCTGCAGGCGGATCCGGAGCGGCCAGGGTGCTTCTCATGGACGACGAGAAGATCGTACTGGAGGTGGCGTCGCAGATGCTGGCCTATCTGGGCTTCGATGTCACCACCGCCGGCAGCGGCGAGGAGGTCCTGGAGCTGTACGCCGGCGCCTGCGAGAGTGGCGAGCAGTTCGATCTGGTGATGCTGGACCTTACCGTTCCCGGAGGCATGGGGGGCGAGGAGACCATCAGGCGACTGAGGGAGACCGACCCCTCTGTCCGGGCGATAGTGTCCAGCGGCTACTCCAACAACCCGGTGATGTCCGACTACCGGAGCTACGGGTTCGACGGCGTGGTTGCCAAACCGTACAGGATAGAGCAGCTTCAGGCGGTCATAGACCGGGTCTTGGAAGAGGCCTGAGCTGGGTTCGGCAGGAGGGCGGACGGGGGACCGGCCGCCATTCCCGGAGGTGGAGATGCCACTGTCATCGCAGAAGACCAAGATCGTATGCACCATAGGCCCGGCCTGCTCCCGGCCGGAGGTGCTGGCGGACATGGCCCGCAACGGCATGGGTGTGGCCAGGCTAAACTTCGCCCACGGGGACCGGGAGTCCATGAGCTCTCTCATCCGGGATCTGGAAGCCGTATCCCGGGAGACCGGCCGCAGGATCACCATCCTGGCCGACCTCGCCGGACCCAAGGTGCGGGTGGGGGAGCTGCGCGGAGGAAGCCTGGAGCTGGAACGCGGATCCGAGGTGGCCCTGGTCTCCGACCCCTCGGAGGACCCCTCCGGAGTACCCCTGGCGGCCGAAGGGGTTGTGGGCCGGCTGGAGCCCGGAGACGCGGTCTACATGAACGACGGCTTCATCCGGCTGCGGGTGCGAGAGGTCGGCGGGGGCCGGGCAACCTGCGCGGTTGAGACCGGCGGCCGCCTGTTCTCCGGCAAGGGAGTCAACGTGCCGGGCAGGGACCTGGGGCTGGAGACCCTCACCGACCGGGACCGGGACTGGATAGGCTTTGCCGCCGAGAGAGGCATCGATGCCCTCAGCGTATCCTTCGTTAGGAGCGCCGACGACATCGAGCAGGTCCGCAAACTGGCCGCCGGGCACGGCTACCGTCCGTTCCTGGTGGCCAAGATCGAGCGCGCCCAGGCCCTGGACAACCTGCAGGGCATACTGGAGGCCGCCGACGGCCTGATGGTGGCCCGGGGCGACCTGGGGGTGGAGACGGAGATCGAGAGGATAGCCCTGGTCCAGAAGACCCTGATCCGCCGGGCCAGGTACGCGGAGAAGCCGGTGATAACCGCCACCCAGATGCTGGAGTCCATGGTCTCCAATCCCCGGCCAACCAGGGCCGAGGCCACAGATGTGGCCAACGCGGTCCTGGACGGCACGGACTGCCTGATGCTGTCCGAGGAGACGGCCATGGGGGATTATCCGGTGGAGGCGGTGGCAACCATGGCCAGGATAGCCGGCCTCACCGAGGAGCGCATGGCCCGCGACCCGGGCTTCGCCGACACCATCCGATGGGACCGCGGCCCCCGTCGCGACGTCAGGGATCTGGTGGTGGACAGCATAAGGACCATAGTGGACGCCAGCGAGCCGGTTGCGGTGGTTACCCCCACCAGCGGCGGCACCACCCCCCGCAAGATCTCCAGGCACAGGCTGCCGGTGTGGGTGGTGGCGGTGACCACCGGGGAGCGGACCTTCAGGGAGCTGGGTCTCTCCTGGGGCGTTCACCCGGTGCTGGTGCGCAAGCGGCCTCCGGGCTGGGAGGAGTTCGCCGCCGACTGGCTCCGCCGGCAGGGCATCGAAAGCGGGCTGGTGATACTGACGGAGGGAAGCTCGGCCGCCGATGCCGACGCGGTCAGCCGAATGGAGATAATCCGCCTGGACTGACCTCTCCGGCGGGGTGTTCCGGGCCTGCCGGGGCTTCTATATACTCCAGGCTGAAGGCCTGCGAGCAAGGAAAGGAGCAGTCGATGCGAGCTCTGCGATTTCTGCCGGTGCTTATGCTTCTGGCTTCCACCGCTGCGTGTCACGATGCGGGGGAGGCAACCGCCCGGATCGAGGAGGGCGGCTGGAGGTCGGTGCAGATAGAGGAGGTCAGGGTAGCCTGGCTGGAGATGGAGGAGACCTACAGGTTCACGGTATCCGCTCCCACTACCGGCTGGGTGGCGGTGGGCTTCGGGGGCGGCCCCGCCATGGATGAGGTTGCCATCGTCATCGGATACGAAGGTGATGACGGAGAGGTGAGCATACGCGACGACCACGGAACCTCCTCCACGACCCACGCCCCGGATACCGAGCTGGGGGGAACCGACGATCTCAGCGAGGTGCGGGGGGAGGAGACGGATGGCCGGACGGAGATATCCTTCGTTGTTCCCCGGGAGCCCGCTGACGACCTGGACCCGGAGCTGTCCCCCGGGATGACCCTCAGGCTGACGGTGGCCTACGGCGATGAGGACAACTTCACCGGAATGCACCGTGCGGCGCACTCCTCGGAGATAACCCTCTAGCGGGTCTGCAGGAGAGCCCGGAAGAGAAGACGCCCGCGTCACCCCGGGCTGGGGTCGGACGGGGCGCGAAAGACGGAGAGGATCCACATTGTCCAAGGAGTTCAGCTGCCCCTCCTGCGGAGCCGACCTGAAGCTCAAGGGGGACGAGACCCACGTCCGCTGCCCATACTGCGAGAGCACGGTCTTCGTCCCCGACGAGTACCGTGACAGGCCCGAGCAGCCGCGGCAGCAGCAGGAGACCACAGCCCCCCCCGATTACACGGCCGCCCGGCAGGCGGCCATGCAGCAGGCGGCCAGATCGGCGAAGTTCGGAAGGTGGCTGGGCTGCATCCTTCCCCTGGTGATAATCGGGTTCGTCCTGTTCATGAACTACCAGTTCAACCCCGCCGTCCGGGGAATGTTCGGTGGCGCGGTGGAGAAGGCGGCCTCCAGCGTGGGCCTGGCCGAGGGCAGCGAGCTTCTGAGCTTCGGAGGAGAGGGCACCGGCGCCGGCCTCTTCGAGGACGCCCGCCACGTAACCAGCGACGCCGACGGAAACATATACGTGGCGGAGTACGGCACAGGCCGCGTTCAGGTCTTCGACGACGAGGGCGGCTTCCGGACCCAGTGGTTCGTTGGAGACGGCGAAGACGTCTACATAGGGGGAATGGACGCCACCGCCGACGGCAGGCTGGCCGTTACATACGGAAGCGAGCTGTGGCTGCTGGAGGGGGAGACGGGAGAGCGGCTGAGGCAGCTGGAGCATCCTGAAGGATGGGGCTTCGACGACGTCTGCGTGGGCGACGACGGATCCGTGGTCGCCACCTGGTACAAGAACCGCGACGACCTGGTCCGCTTCGACCCGCGGGGCCGGCTGGACCTCCACATCACCGACGCGGTGAGCGGCGTCACCGGCGACTCCGAGCTGGACGCCAACGTGGCGGTGGACGGCCAGGGCGCCATGTACGTGCTGGGCACCTTCAACTGCGGAGTGGTGAAGTACACCAGGACGGGGGATTTCCGGAACAGGTTCGGCTCCGAGGGCGACGCCGAGGGCCAGTTCAGCAGCCCCGGCGCCGTGGCGGTGGACGGCCAGGGCAACCTTCATGTGGCAGACATATTCGGGGTCAAGGTCTACGCTCCCGACGGCAGGTACCTCGACACCTGGATCGAGGGGGGCTACGTACAGGGCCTGGACTACCGCGATGGCCGAATGTACACGGTGGACAGCGAGGAGAAGGTCCGGGTCCTGAGGGTGCCGGAGTTCGAGTAGCATGGACCCCCGCTGCCGCTCAGTCCGCCGATGTGCTCCAACTCCACAATGGAAGTCTGCGCAAGATGGGCCCGGAGGTGCGGCATCCCCGGAACATCTCTTGACGGAAGGAAGGGAAGATCCATGAGAAGACTTGCAGCGGTCATGTGCGTGCTGTCGGCTGTCGGGCTGCTGGCCTGCGGCTCCGACCCGGCCACTCCGACGGGAACCCTGCCCAAGGTCCAGGGCCTTACCGTCGTGGACAGCCTGTGCGGGGGCACCGAGGTGTTCCTCTCCTGGAACTCGGTGGACAGCGTCATAGGCTACAGGATCTACTACGACGAGTCGGGACTGGGGAACTGGTCGGAGCTGAAGTCGGTGGAGGACACCTTCACCGTCCATGCGGCAGACAGGTCCTACTACTACACGGTGCTGGGCTTCACGGCCACCAACACCTCCGAGGACTACGCCGACAGGGTGAACACCAGGCCCAACTACTGCGGCTCCTACCTCCTCCACGACCAGTATGCCTCTTCGGACAGCGCCAACGCCATCGTCTTCGGCGAGAGCGCGGGAGTGGCCGGCAGGGCGGAGGATACCACCTTTTCCCAGAACGCCTACGTCTACGACGGTGGCTGGTCTCAGAGCCCCATCGGCCTCTACACCGGCGACGCCGGAATCTGGGGCAACGGAGTCGGCACGCCCATGCAGAGGAGCAACAGCGGGCTGCTGGCTCCCGAGGCCGGATACGACGATGACTCCCTGTACATCATCGACGGGGACTACATCTTCTTCCGGATGCCCGACGACCACTACGTGAAGGTCTGGGTGGACGCGGTGCTGGAGGACACCACCGTCACAGACACCACCTACTACGCCCGGATCAACTACCAGTACCAGCCCATCGAGGGTCTCCGGCTTTTCTCCTACCTCTAGCCGGCGGTGCCGGACGGGGGCGGCGGCCGCCCCCGTCCAATCCCTGATGGCGGGCCTGAGGAAAATAAATACCAACGCGGTACATATTTATTTTGTCATTACCCATACATATTGACATCATCTGCCAAAGGGCGTACATTGGCCGTGAACCGGCGGCGGGGGACGCCGTCTTCTGCGTTTCGCCGAAGGGGAAAGATGTACCTGCCCGGAATAGCGGTACCGCTGGGCATCGTGGCCCTCACCTTGTTGCTGCAGAGGGCATGCTGCCTTCCCGAGCCCAGGGAGGACCCCGACCGGATGGACGGCGGCTCACGGCCCTGAGGGGCTAGGACAGGTAGCCGAGCTTCTTGCTGAGGGTTACCGCCTCTCCGTCCGCCATGAACTCCTCCAGCCGGCGGCTGTGCTCGGGCCTGGCCCACTTCCCGACGGCCCTGGAATGCAGCTTCTGCGCCGGCTCCGCCCAGTGCCTGCTCCTCCTGATTGACGTATGGGCGAGCCAGTCCATAACCTCCGGGGTCACCGGCTCGTCCAGGAACTCCAGGAGCCTGCGCATCTCGGCCCGAAAATCGTCGATCAGGTCCTCGTACCGCAGTGTATGGACGAAGGGGCTGTCGGCGAAGGCCATCCCGGCGCTGACGTCGCCCACCCACCTTTCCACGGAGACCCAGTACTGGTGGGGCCTGTGCCTGGGGTGCCTGGAGGTGACCACGTCCCGGCCGTCGCGCACCATGTGCACCAGCCTTGCGCCTCCGTCGAACCGCGAGAGGATGCGTCCGAAGTGCTGGACGTTCTTGGGCGTCTTCTCGCACCACCTGACGCAGTCCGGTTCCGGCCGGTGCAGCAGCAGCTGCCGGTAGAGGCGGTCCAGCCGAGTTGGCCTTCCCTCTTCGTCCCAGCGGGTGAAGGCATAGGTCTGCTTCCGTATGCCGTGGATGTGCGGATGGGCGTCCAGCATGGAGAGCAACAGGGTGGTCCCGGACCTGGGGCAGGCCCCTATGATGATCGGCCTGCCAATGAAGGTGCGCTCCTCAATCCTGCGGCCGAGGCCGATCACCACGGGCTTCAGAAGGCGCTTCAGGCTGTTCTCCATGTCTCTCAGCCCATCTGGGGCTCGAAGATGGCCTCGGCCCTGTCCAGGTCCTCCTTGGTGTCTATCTCCCACCAGCTGAGGTCGCCGGTGCGGAGAGCGGCGAAGCTGTGCCCGGCATCGATTCCGTCCCGGATTATGGCCTCGTAGTAGTAGGATACCTCGCCGTCTTCGATGTAGCTGTCGAGGTCGTCGCGGAAGTAGTCGACGTAGAAGCCGGCGCCGATCCGGTAGAAGTTCACCGTCTTGAACTTGCCGGAGTAGTCGAAGTCCTCTCCCTGGCTTCGCTTCAGATGGACCGCAGCCACCCGCCCCCGTCCGTCCAGCGAGACAACCGTGCCGTCCATGCGGGGGGTGTAGCGGTCCACCACCATCACGTTCTCCGCAGGATGGCGCATCATCCTCCCGATCAGGCCGGACTGGAAGAAGACGTCGGCCTCGAACAGGCAGAATCCCCGGTGAAGGTGCTCCCGGGCCAGCCAGAGGGAGTAGATGTTGTTGGTGGTGTCGAAGTCGGGGTTCTCCACGAACAGCAGCTCGGCTGCGCCGGCGTACCCCTGCAGGTGGTCGATTATCAGGTCCGCCCGGTAGCCCACCACCAGGACTATCTTACCGAACCCGTTGTCGATCAGGGACTCCACGAGGTTGGAGAGTATGGACCTGCCCCCCACCTCCACCAGCGGCTTGGGCATGTTGTGGCTGAGCTCCTCCAGCCGGGCGCCCCTGCCCGCGGCCAGGATCACTGCCGTGTCCGACGACTCCATAGGTCCCTTCTGAATCTAGTAGAGGATCTTCCTGTCGCAGCTGTCGCTGGTCCGGAAGTTCCACTCCTTTATCGGTGTGCGCCAGTCCTTGCCGTAGTGGTACTCCAGGTAGCCCTCGCAGTCCGCGGGCACCGAGTACTCCATCCCGTCGAACTCCATGCGGGTGGACTCCTCGTAGAACCTGCGCGGCGTGGACTTCATCACCGCCTTCTTCACCCCCACGGTCCAGTAGTAGCGGTCGTCCACCAGGCGCTTGACGAAGATGTCCATCAGCGAGATGTCCTTCACGAAGACCAGCCGGCGGGTCTGTATGCGGATGATGCGCACCTGGCCCTTGCGGAAGGGGCCCACGTCCCTCTTGTAGCGCCTTACGTAGAACCTGTACCCCTTCAGCCAGAACCGCCAGCGGTTCCTCAGCAGCTTTTTCTCATAGTCCCCGGTGACGGTGATGTCCACGTCGTTGTCCCAGGGCAGCAGCCTGTTCTCCCGGACGATCCCCAGCAGCGTGCCCGCCTCCAGGACGTAGGGAATGCCGCAGCGGTCCAGTATCTCGCCGGTGTCGCGGAGCATCTTCAGGGCCTTGTCCAGGACCTCGCCCTCCAGCCGCCTGCTGCCCGCCATTACCTCAGATACCCCTTCCTGAACACTCCGTGCCAGATCACCTGCATCTTGCGGAACAGGTTCAGCGGCTTGCGCCGCGCGGGCAGGACTCCGGGATCCTCCGCTATCTCCGAGAGCAGCCCCATCACCCTCTGGCTGCACCGGCCGTCCAGGTGGGGGTTGACCTGCTCCAGCGCCCTTCGACCACCGGCCTTTTGGGGCTCGGCCAGGGCCCTGTCCACAGCCCCCCGGAGCTGCCCGGGCTCGGCGATGTCCATGGCCTTCCCGGCCCGGCCCAGCGTTCTGTAGGTAACCACTGGACCGCCCAGGACCATGTACTCGTACACCACCGAGGAGGTATCGGACACCAGGACGTCGGCCAGGTGCAGCAGCGGGGTCACATCATAGGTATCCACCAGCCGCACGTTGTCAATGCCCCCGAGGCTGCGGGCCTCCCGCCCGGCGTCGGCCCCGGCCAGCTCGTGCAGCTTCAGCAGCCACACCTCGTTCTCCCGTATGCAGCGGGGGATCTCCGGGAGGAGGTCGGTGGCCGACTCCATGCCGGCGCTTACCGTGGGGGCGTAGAGCACCACCCGGCTGTCCTCGGGGATCCCCCAGCGCTTCCGCAGGCCGGCGTCGTCGAAGCCCAGTATGTGGTCCACCTTGGGCCACCCCGTCTCCCTCACCAGGAAGTAGCCGTGCTTCCTCTGCAGCCTCCGAAAGCGCTCGGTCACCAGGGGCCCGGAGGTGCAGTAGACGTCGAAGAAATGGCGAATCCGGTAGTGGGAGGGCTTCTCCACACCCAGGCCGTGGAACACCTGCACCTTCACCCCGGGCAGGCGGAAGTCCACGAAGTTCCCCGGGCAGACCACGAAGTCCGGGGCGAATCTCCTGCCTCCCTCCAGGGTGGTGAGCACCGTCGCCTCCGCCAGCTCCGCAGGCAGCACCTCCAGCACCTTGGCGGAAACGTAGAAGGCGAAGGGGATGCCGTTCTCCCGGCAGTAACCGGCCAGGGGCTGCACCACCGGGATCGAGTACCGCTTGGCCACGTAGAAGAGAACCCTCACGCCTCCAGCACCTCCGCCAGCTTCTCCAGGACCTCCTCCGGCGCCACCCCGAAGGTGGTGTCGGCGCGGTCGCGGTGCTCCCAGTTGCGCAGAAAGGCGTGGCGCGGCAGGTGCCAGGCCGTCCACTTCCTGGGATTGGAGGTGGGCCCGAACACCGCCACCGAAGGGGTCTCCATGGCAACTGCCAGGTGGTTGATGCCTCCGTCGTTTCCGGCGTAGGCCGCCGACCTCCGCAGCATGGCCCCGGCCTGGTTGAAGCTGGTGGGGGGTGCCATGTGCGGCCGGGTCTCCATGCCCCCCGCCACCTGCTCGCTGAGCTCCCTCTCCCCGGGGCCCCAGAGGAGCACCACGGGCCTGTCCAGCCGGCGGACGATCATGTCCCCCAGCTTCGAGAAGCACTCGGGCCTCCACTGCTTTCGGGCCAGGGGGCTGGCGGGGGAGATGGTCACCATCCTGCCTCGGTCCAGCCCCTCGCGGCGGAGCCAACGGTCCACGTACTCCTGCGACTCGGCCCTTACGCGGTAGTAGAGGCCGTGGGGCACCTCCCGGATTCCCAGGGGGGCCAGCAGGTCGAACTTGGAGCGGGCGTAGTAGCGTTGGTTGTCCCGGCGGACCTGGTAGTTGTAGACCCAGTTCCACCGCCTGAGCCTCCACCCCAGACGGTACCGGGCGCCGCTGAAGAGGGTGATCTGAGCCGAGCCCGGCCCCCGGAGCATGTCCACCACCACGTCGTAGCCTCTGCCGCGCACCATCCGCACCACCCGGAGCCTCTCCCTCAGGTACGGGATGGTGTCACGCTTGAGCTTGCGCATAAGCAGGAGCTCGTCCAGCCAGGGGTTGTCCTCCAGTACGGTGCGGTAGGGCTCCTGCACCAGGAAGTCTATTCGGGCCTCGGGAAAGTGCCGGCGCAGCTCGGGCATGTACCCGGTGTTCAGCAGGACGTCGCCGAAGGGCTTGTACTGGATCAGCAGGATGCTGCCGATGCCCGCCAGCTCTTCGGGGGGAATGGTCCTGCCGGTTCCTGGGCCGCTCATGTCCCGGAGGGGTCACCCGCCTCTGCGCCGTAGTCGGCGTACTCCTTCTCCTCGATGAGATCGGAGCCGTGGCGCAGGTTGATCTCCCGCTTCAGCCGCGCCCTCTCGTCGTTGCTGAAGTAGACGCTGCGGGCCAGCCTCACGAACTCCCCGTCGAACTCCTTCCGCGCCTCCTTGCGGCGGATGTCGTCCTCGATCTCCCACAGACGGAGGTTCACCGCCCGCAGGCTCTCCATCTCCACCGGGTCCAGCCGGACCCCGGCCCCCTCCAGGGCCCCCTCCAGCGACTCCAGCTCCCTGCGGACGTTGGCCCTCTTCTCCGGGTCCCCGAACTTCTCCAGCTTTATCTGGAGAATGCTCAGCCTGTCGGCCACCTCGCCTATGGATACCTCTATCCTCATCCGGCCGTCCCATCTCCTGCGTTCGCCGCATCATCCCCAAACAGCTCGGACATGCATCAGCCGCTCGGCCCTTGCATCTAAGCCGTTGGAGCCTCAGCATGTCCGGCCCCAATATACCAACGGCGGCTCGATGCGGGGAGTGAGGCCCCGGGGAGCCGCGGCGGCTACTTGACCCGTGAATCCGCGGCGGCGTATCATCATCTTCCGAAATGGGCAGCCATCTTGCAGGCCGGACGCCGCAGCCGGCCGGCGGCATCCGAGCACCGGGGACAGATGAACTACTCTCAGTACGTCGTATACGTGCCCTATACGGTGACCTGGTGCCTGGTCCGCCTTCTCCGCCGTCTGTTACGGCTTCCTCCGGCCCTGGCCTTCTACTGCGGCAACACACTGGACTACGTGGTGATGCGCGGGGTCATCGAGCGCTTTCCGAAGGCCCGGGTCGTCGCCAAGAGGAGAAGGACCCGCCGGCGGCTGAGGGAGGAGTACGGGGTGCGCCGCTGCGGACTGTATCCGGCCTTCCCCGACGTGGTGGTGATGGCCAGGCACGTGGCCAGGAAGTTCCCCGGCTCGGGCATACGCAGGATCGGAATGCGCCATGGCGCCTACCACTTCAAGGACTTCGTCTCCGCCCGGCGCTACAACGCCTTCGATGCCTACATGGTAACCTCAGGTCGGGAGGTGGAGCTGGCCCGGCGCAAGGGGATAGAGTCGGCGGTGGCGGTGGGTTTCCCCAAGCTGGACCCCGCCTTCGACGGGTCCATCACCGAGGAGGACCTGGCCGGCCTCGAGGAGCGTATCGGCATGGACCCCGACCGCCCTACGGTGGTGATGACCGCCACCTGGGAGCGCTCCCGCATGTCGGCTGTGGACAAGTGGATAGACCGCCTCGATGAGCTGGCGGCCCGATACAACGTCCTGGTCACCCTGCACCCGTGGGTGTCCGACGAGTACTCCGGGAAGGCCCGCCGGGCCCCCGGAGTGTGCTACATAGAGGGCCGCGACGTGCTGCCCTATCTGATGCTGGCCGACGTGATGGTGGCCGACATGAGCTCCATAGTGGCGGAGTTCTGCGCCCTGGACCGCCCCATAGTGGGTTTCCGGGTCACCGAGGGTACCAGGCTGTCGGCGGAGATACAGCGGATGATGGACGAGATCTCACTGCAGGTGGAGGACTTCGAGGGAATGATGGAGGCGATCGACATGTCTCTCGCCGACCCCGGCGAGCTCTCCGGGGCCAGGAAGCGCTGGAACAGGATCATGTTCGACAGTCTCGACGGCCGGGCGGCGGAGAGGGCCGCCGGGGTAATCCGGGAGTACCTGCGGTGAAGCTGGGCATACTCACCGCCTTCCGCAGGCAGCACAGGTACTACGTCCGCTCCTGCCGTGAGCTGGGGGTCGACCACGAGGTGGTGGACATCATCGGCGACGGCTGGTACGAAAGGCTGCGGGACTCCGATTGCCACGGCTTCCTCTGCCGGCCCCCCTCCAAGTTCGCCGAGTGGAAGGCCATGTACGACGAGCGGCTCTGGGTCCTCAACCGGCTGCTGGATAGGCCCATCTACCCCGGCCTGGAGGAGCTGCGTCTGTACGAGAACAAGCGGCTGAGCGCCTACTGGCTGCAGCATCACGGGATACCGCATCCCAAGACCCGGGTCTTCTACCGCAAGGCCGAGTACATGGATTTCGTCTCACGACTGGCGGAGCTGCCCTTCGTAACCAAGGTGAACACCGGCAGCACGGGCAAGGGCGTGCGGATTGTCCGCTCCCGGATGGCGGCCAGGATGATCGGCCACCTGGCCTTTGGCGTCTTCAACAACAAGGTGGCCCCGGGCTACTCGCCGCAGACCACCGGCAGGCTCATCCCCTTTCCCGCCATCGGCACCTTCCAGCGGCACCACGTTCTGGTGCAGGAGTACCACCCCCTCAGGTGGGAGTGGAGGGTGGTGCGGATAGGGGAGTCCTACTTCGGCCACCGCAAGCTCCTGGAGGGGGACTACGCCAGCGGCTCGCGCCGCAAGGGCTGGGTTCCCCCTCCGGAGCAGCTGCTGCAGCTGGTCCGCCGGATCTGCGACACCGGAGGTTTCCGCTCCATGGCGGTGGACGTCTTCGAGACCCGTGAGGGGGAGTACCTGGTCAACGAGCTTCAGTCCATCTTCGGCCAGTCCACCGACCATCTCATGTACGTGGACGGCAGGCCGGGCCGCTACCTGTACGGCAACGGCAGCTTCCGCTTCCAGGAGGGCGAGTTCAACCGCCACCGCAGCTTCCTTCTTCGCGTCCAGGACTTTATCGGACTGCTGGAGGCCGAGAGCCCCAGCGGCTGAAAGGGAGGACAGTGACATGGGCAAGACGTGCGTTCTCTTCCTCTGCGTGGGAAACTCCTGCCGAAGCCAGATGGCCGAGGGATTCGCCAGAGATCTCCATGGGGATCGTCTGGAGGTCGCCTCGGCCGGGTCCGAGGCCCGGGGGGTGGACCCCAGGGCGGTACTGGTGATGGCCGAGGCGGGGGTGGACATCTCGGGCCAGCGCAGCAAGACCACCGACCAGCTGGGGGACAGGGAGTTCGACTACGCGATAACCGTATGCGACCCCGAAGGGGAGGCCTGCCCCTTCTACCCGGCAGCCAGGACGGCCATTCACCGGTCCTTCCCCGACCCGCCGAAGCTGGCCGCCTCCGCCACCGGCGAGGAGGAGGCCCTGGACATATACCGCCGCGTGCGGGACAGCATCCGCGCCTACGTCAGGACGCTGCCGGACACCCTTCCCCAGATGGTGCCAGGCACTTGAATTGAACGGTGATTACGTAGGGAATAGGCTTCAAACGCCTTTGCCGAGGGAATTCCTACCTGCCAACCGTTGAACGTAAGTGCCTGGCACTTACGCGGGAAGAAGGACACTGGACGGGGGGAAAGTGGAGAGCAAGGCACGGAATGTGAGGAATGCCATCGGACTGGTCCTGCTGCTGGCGGCGACGGTAGCTGCCGATCCGGAGGTCTGGAGACGCAGTGAGGTGCAGGAGGTGTTTCCGCTGGGCGGTCCTGGCGGCCTGCGGCTGGTAACCATGAGCAGCTTCATGGGCTGGGGGCAGTACAACTGGCTGGCCCTGGCTGCAGAGAGGTCGGCAACGCTGCCCGACAGCTTCTGCGTACACGGGGACGCCCTTGTATCGCCGGCGGACCTCTCCGATACGCTCGAGCCCGGCGGACATGTCCAGGTCCTCAGCCAGGGTCCTATGGTCCGGCTGGACACGGCCCTGTCGCGGCCGCCGGACACCCTCGTGCTGCTGGAGGTGGGCTACCCCTTCGGGGCTGAGCCCGATTCCGCAAGCACGGTATGGGTACTAGACGCCGGCGTCTACCGCCGTATCCCCCCCACGATGGTGCCAGGCACTTGAATTGAACGGTGATTACGTAGGGAATAGGCTTCAGACGCCTTTGCCGAGGGAATTCCTACCTGCCAACCGTTGAACGTAAGTGCCTGGCACTTACGCTGGGCTGGGCTATAGGAGGTAGCTGACCTTGGCGTAGAAGGTGGTGGTGGGGCGGCTGTACTCCCCGGGGGCGGACATGCCCGCCTCCTGGCCGGCAAGCAGGTAGAGGGCGCTGCCTGGTGCGAACCGCCAGGTGAGCAGGAGGTTGCCCCAGCCGTCTCCGCTGACCTGGTCGTCGGAGTCCCCGTCCCAGCGGCTGCGGAAGCGGGAGACCTGTCCGTTCAGGCGCAGGCTGACCCCTCTGCCGGCTATCCAGTATGCGGTCAGTCTGGCCGATCGCCAGTCGGTGTCCCTGTCCAGAGTCGCGTCCTCTTCCCAGCTCCATCTGCGGGTGGAGAAGGTCCGGTCCCAGTCCATGTTCAGCTCCAGTCTCACGCTGGAGGCCGGCTTTACGGCCAGGTAGCCGTTGTAGCCCTCTCTGGCCCCGTCGCGGTACCTCCCGCCCCAGGCGCCGGCGTAGAGGTAGACGGGTCTGCGGGAGTCGGTGGACGAGCTGATCCCGCCCTGAATGCCACCGTCGTAATCCAATCCCGACGGGCCTTCGTACCTGTCGGTGTATCCTCCGATGACCTCGGCCCAGGTGCTCAGGTGCCAGCGGTTGCGGAAGTTCACCCCAGCGGACGGGTTGATCGACTGCCAGGTCACCACTCCGGCCGGAGTGGCGTCGTGGTTGGCGTACAGGTTGCCCCAGGCGTTCTGCAGATGCCTGTGGCCCATCGGGATGTAGAAGCCGCACCGAGCCCACTTCTCAACGGTTCCGGTTTCGGTGGTGTAGCCGGCCATGTTGGCGTCGAAGTCCTCCTGGAGGTACTCCGCGCCTCCGCCGTAGTCGAAGCTCTCGTCTATCCTTCGGAAGTAGGCCGCAAAGGCCCCGTTACGGCTCCGGGGCCCATCCAGGCTCCAGCTTCCGGCGGCCTCGCCGCTGAGCACGTGGCTGCCGGGCAGCTCCAGGGAAGCGTCCACCCCGGCCACCCTCTGAAAGTGGTAGGACAGCGAGTCCTGGCCGGGAACGTCAACGGATGTCAGGCTGAGGCCCAGCGAGGAGTAGCCCGATGTCTCCCGCAGGAGGCGGGCGGCCAGGTAGGAGGTGGCGGGGGACATCAGATCTCCCCCCTCCGACACGCGTCCCGTCACGGCGTTCATAAGCCCGTAGCGTATGCCGCTGCGGTCGCCGGTGAGCCGGGCGCCGCCCAGGATCGGTATCACGTCCCCGTTGGGCGCCACCGCGCCTATCCGGCGGGAGTAGAACATGGCGAAGGGCATGGCGAACAGCTCGGACTGCTCCAGGAAGAAGGGCCGTTTCTCCTCCAGGTAGTCCTCCCAGTTGGACAGGTTGACCCGGTTCGGGTCGGCCTCCACCTGCCCGAAGTCCGGATTGACCGCCAGGTCCAGGGTGGTGCTGGCCGAGAGCCCCAGCTTCAGGTCTGCGCCCAGGCTTCCCCAGGGGTCGGTGTCGTCTCCGGGAAGGTCCCGCAGCCTGCCGGCGCCGTAAACGGCAAGCTCTCTGGGCAGGTTCAGTGGCACATGGGGCAGAACCATCTCCCCGAAGTCCTCCACCAGGATTGAGCCGTCGGCCGACATGGGATAGAGGAATCCGCTCTCGTTTGTCCTGCTCATGGTGCGCTTCACGTTGACGCCCCACGTCTGCTCCCCTTCGCAGGGGTAGCGCAGCGCGCTCCACGGGATCCTCATCTCGGCGGTCCATCCCAGGGAGTCCATCTCCGTAGCGCTCTCCCAGACAGCGTCCCAGCTTACGTCGTACCCTCCGGCCTCGGTCAGCCGGAAGTCGTATAGGGTCTCCGCCACGCTGACCATGAACACGTAGCAGTTGGAGCTGTCGTGGAAGGTGTCCAGCATCACTCCGATCCAGTCGGTGGCGATGTCCGTGTCCCGGGGAGAGGCGGCGACTACGATCTCATCCGGTCTGCTGTCGTACATGCGGAGCCCCAGGTAGACGGCCTCGTCATCGATGGCGACCCGGATTTCCGTGGGCTCCGTCATGGCGGTTCCCGGATCGGGCCTGTAGCGGACGAAGCTGTCCACCACCGCCGGTGCCTGCTGCCAGGCCGCATCGTCCAGCCTGCCGTCGATATGGGGAGGGCTCTCTACGATGACCGGCTGGAGCGAGGGACTTGAGGCAGCAATCATGCAGATGGTCAGAAGGGTCATTTCTCCCATCCCAACCGGCCAGCCATGTAATCGGACTCGGACTCGGAACTCCCGACGCAGTCTGTTCGGCCGGCCTGCGGACCCCGTCTCAACTAACCGTTCCCGGAGCCTCGTGAAGGTACAGGCCGCCGTTCCAGCCGGCGGCGAGTATCCCATCCCGGACCGGCGCGGCGGCGGAGGCGAAGTACAGCGGATGATCGCTGTCGTCGGTGGACGCCGCCTCCATGACCTTCGCGCCATCCGGTGATACGCAGACCAGGGCGGTTCCGGGGTCGGCTCCGTGGATCAGCACCCAGCATCTGCCGGAGGCGTCCACCACCGGGCCTCCCTCGCTGTAGCCGTCGGGAAGCTCGACGAAGAACAGCCTCTCACCGGATGCATCGAACTTCGCCAGGAGGTTGCGCTGCAGCATGAACAGGCTTCCGTCAAACCCGCCCGCCAGGAGGACGGCGTCCCGCAGCGCCTCGGGTCTGTTACCGCATTCGACGAAGTAGTCCAGACTGCTGCGCCCACCGAAGATCCGGCGGAGGATGCCCGGTCGCCCTCCGGGCTTCCACAGATCCATGGGCTCTCCCCGCAGTGAGAAGCGAAGCAGCCGGTACTGCTTCCTGCCCTCCCCGTCGCGCCAGGGACCGCTGCAGAGGACGAAGCTGTCTTCATGGGCCGCCAGGCCGACGCATCCCAGCATGGTGAAACGGTGCCATTCGGAGGGGCCTGCCGGATCCGCCCCCTTCACCGTGTCCAGCTCGGTGCCGTCTGCGGGGGAGAGGACCGTCATGTCCGGATGGTCTGGACGCCAGGCCATAACCGTCCCCCGGCCCGAAAGGGCCAGCCTGGGCTGGGCCTGCTCGGACGGGGGAGGGTCGAAGATCCGTCGCGACCAGACTGGCTCTCCGCTCTCATCGATTCCGATCAGCAGGGGAGGGCCCTCGCCGTCGGCCACGGCCAGCACCGCACCGCCTTTTCCGTCGGGGGCTGCCGCGTATGCGTCCCCATTCCAGCCGGGCGAGTCGGCGGAGGCTTCCAGAAGTAGAAACCACATCCGCATGGTCTGCGAAGGGTGGATGCGATCCCAGAGCCGGGCCGGAATCATCGCCTCCTCGCCGCAGTGTCCGCAGACGGCCCTTCGGCTCTTTGCTTCGGTCACCAGGTATCCGCCGCAGGAAGGACAGCTGAAGGCCACCGGCCTCGAGGAGGCCTCGTCCACCTCCAGCTCACTCTGGCGACCGCCTCCCGCTGTCAGGCCGGAGTCTTCCCCCACCAGGGCCACTGCACCGGGAAGCAGGTCTGCATACTCGTCGGGTACCGATCTCACCGAGGTGGGCTCTCCGCTCTCGGGATGCCGGAGGTCACCTTCTTCCAAGGCTTTCTCAAGCACCTCCGGAGGGATGGTGTCTGATGTGTCGGAGTACCTGGGCTGCAGCCTGCCCCGGGTTACGGTGATCCTGTATGTGCCGAATATCGTGCTTCGGCTTCCCTCGCCCTCCTCCATTCCCGGGGCCTCCTCCGACAGTCCGCCCAGGATGGACTTCCAGTCGTCGTGGGTGAGCGCAAGCGCTTCGCCGCAGGCGCGGCATCTCACCTCCGGAACCAGGGCGTTCAGGGGTACCGTGGTGTCGCAACGGGGGCAGACCACTCCTGCGCGTATGCATGCTCCGATCATCCCAGATCCTCCTCCGGCTTTCGGGGATACTAATCCCTGCGCCCGCTGCCGTCTACGGAGAGCACTTGCCTGCGGTCCGGTGCTGGACTATCCCTAATGTGAACAGGATCACTGACGAGAGGAGGCTTGATGGAGGTATACCTGGTACAGCACGGGGAGGCGCTGCCGAAGGACACCGACCCCTCCAGGCCGCTCACCGATGAGGGCCGGGGAGAGCTGCGGCGGATGGCGGCGCTTCTGGGCAGGAACATCAACGTGGAGCGGCTGGTTCACTCCGGCAAGGAGCGGGCCAGAGAGACGGCCGAGATAATGATGACCATGCCCGGATGCTCGGCCCCGCCGGAGGAGTCACATGATCTGGCTCCCAACGATCCGGTGGAGCCCTGGGCGGAGAGGCTGGCTGACTCCGACCGGAGCACAATGCTGGTGGGACACCTTCCCTTCGTGGGCCGACTGGCCTCGCTGATGCTCACCGGAGAGGCCACCGCGGAGGCGGTGAGGTTCACTCCGGGCACAATCCTGGGCATGAGCCGGACAGACGGGGGATGGCGTCTGGAGATCATGATCCGCCCCGACATGGTGGGCACCGTCTGACCCGGGGCCCGATGGGAATGCCGTGAGGGGGGACCTGCTCTTCGAGGAGAGGCGGGCCATGGCCCAGTCGCAGAAGAACCTGTGGACCAGGATGGTCAGCACCTGGAAATGCGTCTACGTCCGTCTGACACCGGAGCTTCTCTCGGTGGGTCTGCACGGCCCGATGGGCGCTTTGGTGGCGCCCTTCGGCCCCGACCTCGACCACGGGATACCCCTGCATCGCATCCGGCGCGTGGAGCTGGGGCCGCGCAGCGTTCCTGGCCACGGCGAGGTCTCGGTGACCTTCGACCTGCAGCAGGGGCAGCGGGAGCTGCTTCTGTACCTCCGTGGGGCGGACGAGTTCGCACGCCTACTGCAGAGCGTCGTACGGTGAGCAGGGGAGAGCTCTACTACCGATACCGGATCGGCCTGACACCGTACTTCTTTGGGCTTTTCCTGCTGCTCCTCCTGGGGGCCATGGGGGCTGCAGTCCTTCATGACGAGCCCGTTGTCCTGCTCCCCACGGGGATAATCTTCTTCGGCCTGGTCGTTCATCTGGTAAGGCATACAGCGTCGGTGACGATCAGAGTGGATGGCGAGACGCTTATCTACGACTACCGGAGCCTGCTTCGGCACAGGCACAGGGAGATCGACCCCGACGACATCGAGCAGATAACGCCGGACGTGATATCCATGTGGCGGGGCAACATCACGGAGCGGCTGGTGATGAAGGTAGCGGGGAAGGAGCTGGAGGTGGTCCCCATCTACTCGGAATCCGACCCCGACGTGGAGGGGATCTACGATGCCGTGAACGTCGCCAGCGAGCGCAGGCGGCAGAGGAGGGAATCGGAGAGGCGCAGGGTCGAGGAGGCCAAGGCAGAGGAGGAGAGCAGCGAACGGATATGGGCCGTCTTCGAGATGTCCGTTGGCTGCCCCTCCTGCGATGGCCCGATTCCTGTGGGCGGTTTCGTGGAATCCGTTCGATGTCCGGCGTGCGATGAGGAAGTGCGTCTGGAGCCGGACTTCTGGGTGGACGTACTCGAGGACGATGGCGACGAGCTGAGGGAGCTGGAGCCGAACGAAGCCAGAAGAAGCCAGATCATGTCCTCGCTGAACGTGGGTATGATGTACGGCCGCCTGGATCCCTACTGCCCTTCATGCAAAGGCCGAATTGAGTTCGAAGAGGTACCGGACAGCGGACGGGTCGCCTGCCCCGCATGCGGGACGGAGGTGGAGGCGGGAGAGGTCCCGCCGTGGATCTCCGAGGCCCTGGAAGGGGCGGATATGGTCCTCGGTCCCCTGCAGGCGGGTGAGGCCGGGGAAGAAGCAGACCCGCCGGACAGCGTCGCCTTCACCTGCCCCAAGTGCGGGGCCGGCCTGAGGGTGGACGGCAGCGACCGCGTTCAGGAGTGCGACTACTGCGGGCTGATCTTCATGCTGCCCGACGACCTCTGGGTCCGCTTCCACCCCGCCCCCACCAGACAGCGTTGGTTCGTCCGCCTGACGTAAAAGCGCCAGGCACTTACGTGAAAAACCCTACCCGAGGGCCGTGGAACGTAAGTGCCTGGCACTTACATGGCACCTATATGCAATAGCCACCGTCCGGCTGCTGCTGCTGCCTACTCCCCCAGCAGAACCTTGATCCCTCCGAAGGTCTCGTTCTCGAAACCCAGCGAACCGCTCAGAGTCATGTAGGGTATCAGCGGCGTACGCTGGTGTACGTGGCCCGGAGTGTTGTGCTCGTAGACCATAGTGTTGCTGCCGGAGATCCAGTGGGCGGTGTAGAAGGAGTTGTCACCGGCGGCGTTGTTCCACTGGCAGTCCATGAGCAGGTTGTCTTCGCCGTTGTACCAGAACGGCTGGTCCAGCTCCACGGTTACCCACTGTCCTGGACCGGAGGTGCTTATCTCCAACGGGTCGGCGCTGCAGACCAGCGTTTTCGTCCCGGGGACCCAGTTGGAGTCGAAGTCCAGGTCCAGGGTGTCGTCGGCGCAGTAACCGAGGTGCATGGTGAAGCCCTCGCATGTGGCGTAGGGCTCGATCTCCATGTAGAGCCATGAGATCGACTGGATCTCCATCGCGGTGCCTATCTGGCTGTCGAGCACCACCACCTGGTGGTGCAGGTCTTCGCGGTCTCAACAGCCGAAGGGAAAGCCCTGTGGCTGAGTGCTGCTGTCGCCCACCTCCACGTCTGCGGCGAGCAGGACCGTTGCGGCGACCAGGGCGATGAAAGCCGTCAGGCGCATGTGAACCTCCATTTCCATTGGCATCTCCAATGCCCATGAGAATATCTTCCAGACGCCTTCGGCATGCAACTACCATCCGATTCCATATCAACCTGGTCCGTAAATCCATATCCGCCAACGTCATTGACGCCCAAATGCCGTTCCATACTATAGACCATTCGGACGTCACAGGCGATGTGCTGCTCAGAGCACATCCGTTCTTTTCCGAGGCCGGTCCGGCCGAGGCTCAAAACCGAAGGGAAGCTGCGAATGTCAAGCTACGACGTCGTAATTGTGGGAGGCGGCCCCGCAGGAATCGTCACGGGGCTGACGGCAAAGAAGCGAAATCCCGAGAAGTCGTTCCTCCTGATACAGAAGCACTCCCGCGGCCTGGTTCCCTGCGGGATACCCTACGTCTTCGGCGCTCTGGACGACATCGCCCAGAACGAGATGGGCCCCGGGCCCTTCAAGGCCGCCGGCGGCGAGGTTCTGATTGATACGGTTACCGACCTGGACGTAGAGGCAAAGGCGCTGTCCACGCAAGGAGGGCGGCAGATCCGGTACGGCAGCCTGGTCCTGGCCACCGGCTCGGAGCCGCTCATCCCCACATTCCTGAAGGGACACGACCTGGAGGGGGTCGAGTACGTCCGCAAGGACTTCGAGTACATAGACGGCCTCAAACAGCGGGCTGCGGGCGCCGACAGCATAGCCATCATCGGAGCCGGGTTCATCGGCTGCGAGGTGGCCGAGCAGCTGGCACTAGACGGGAAGAGGGAGGTCCATCTCATCGAGGCGGAGAAGCACTGCCTCTACAGGGCCTTCTCGGCCGACTTCGCCACCATGGCCGACGAGGCCATGCAAGCGGCCGGGGTGCACGTTTATACAAACACTAAGGCCGTGGAGATCAGGGGAGAAAAGGGCAGGGCCTCGGAACTGGTTCTGGAGGGCGGCGAGACGCTGAATATGGACATGGTCATCTCCGCCATCGGGTACACGCCGAACACAGATCTGGCCCGGAAGGCGGGGCTGCGCATCAACCAGCACGGCGCCATTGCCAAGGACAACTACATGCGCACCAGCGCTCCCGGCGTCTACGCAGTCGGCGACTGCTCCTCCACCCGGGGCTTCATCACCGGCCGGGCCGACAGCATCATGCTGGCATCAACCGGCACGGCCGAGGCCAGGGTGCTGGGGCACAACCTGTTCGGTATAGGGATGCTGAACACCTTCTCCGGTACCCTCTCGGTCTTCTCCACCGAGCTCGGCGGCCGCACCTTCGCCTCCGCGGGGGCTATAGAGCAGACGGCGCAGGAGGCCAGCGTGAAGTACGTGGTGGGCCGGTTCAAGGCCATGGACCGTCATCCGGGAGCCCTTCCCGGAGCCTCCGAGGTGGAGATCAAGCTCATCGTCTCGCCGGAGAACGGTGAGATAATCGGCGGCGAGATAGTGGGCGGAAAGTCCGTTGGCGAGATGATCAACATAGTCAGCCTGGCCATTCAGAAGGCGGTGACGGTCTACGAGATGGTCTCCTTCCAGATGGGTACGCACCCGCTGCTGACGCCGCCCCCCACGAAATACCTGCTGGTGAAGGCCTGCGAGGACGCAATCTCGAAGATCTGCAGCCGGCGCAGTTGAGGCCGCGGGGCCCGGCTCCGGGTGGGCCGGGCCCCTTTCCCTACCCTTCAGCCGTTCAATTCAAGTGCCTGGCACCTTGGGGGGAATCCCTACCTCACAGCCGTGAAACGTAAGTGCCTGGCACTTACGTGGGGGGGGAGAGGGTGAGGGGTAGGCAGCGGACGTCCAGGTGGAGGGACAGCTCCCGGGCCAGCATGGTGCGGTGCCGGGGTCCGCGGCAGAGAAGCTGGGCGGTGCCGTCGCCGCCGGAGCCCACACCCTTGCCGCCCCAGGCGTGGCGCCGCACCGCCGGGTGACGCAGGACGGCGTGGAGACGGGGTGCGGCCAGCTGGGAGGGGCACACCGGGGCAAGGCAGCGGTCGAACTCCCTCTGGGCCTCAGTCATGAGTCCGCCCAGGGCCTCGATGTCGCCGGCCTCCAGCGCTTCACGCGCCCGGGCGGTGATGCCGAGATTCAGTGGGCCCAGGGCATTCCTCACCGCACTGTTGCCAGCGGCGAATGCCCTGTTGAGGTCGGCCAGTATGCGGCGGGTATCCTTGCCCGCCCTCAGGTCCACCACCAGCAGGTGCACCTGCGAGCCGGGGGTTACCTCCTCCAGCGACATGGACTCCCCGTCAAAGCGGAGGTCGGTCACCGCCCTGCCCACCGCGCAGACCTGGTCCATCCTTCCGCACTCCGAACCGGTGAGCAGCTCGCCCCTGTAGGCCAGGTCCATCTCCTCGTCCATGGAGAGGCCCAGTCCGTGCACCCGGCTGAAGGCCCTGGCCGTCAGTACGCACACCGCCGCGGAGGACGAGAGGCCCTTGCGCAGGGGGAGGTCCCGGCGGAAGACGTCCAGGCTGAGGCCGATATCCGGAAAGCGCTCCAGGACCGCCGCTGCGGTTCCGGCGGCGTAGGCGTCGAAGTTCGCTTCAGCCGCCACCCGGCGCAGGGCGGCGCAGACGGCCGGGTGACTGTGCGGGGGACCGTGTGCTCCGTCGGGGCCCACCTGGCGGATCTCGAAGACGCCCTCGGCCGGCCGGGCCCTTCCCCAGAGGCCCTGGTCGGTGCCTGCCACCAGGCATCTGCCCAGAGGCAGGGAGGGGTCGCCGCTGCGATAGCTCCCGGCCCAGTCGGAGTGCTCTCCGAACAGACACAGCCTTCCGGGGACGAAGAGCTCCACGTCACTCATGGGGCGCACCTTCCGGGTTCGGGGTGAGGATCGAAGATACAGGTACCCCCATATCGGGGAAAGCCCCATGTACCGGTCCACCGGCATGCGCTAGTTAGCATAGAGTGGGTTCGCCGACGGGCCGTCCCGCCGGTGGACAGAGTCCAGTATCAGGTATGAAGAAAGGAGCGATATGTCGGTAGCAAAGGTAACCGAGATCAGCTCGAGCTCCACCGAGGGCTTCGAGGACGCCATCAGGAAGGGCATCGAGAGGGCGGGAAAGACCCTCAAGAACATCCAGGGAGCCTGGGTCAAGGAGTTCAACGTTGACATCGACGGGAAGAGCGTTTCCCGTTTCCGGGTGGACATGAAGGTCACCTTCATACTGGAGGAGTAGTTTCGAGGGGCGGGCCGGGCAGTCCATTCCGGCCCGCCCCCGTCCCCGGACGGGAAGAGGACGATGCCGCTGAGGGTCGTTCAGCTCAGGTACGGCAGGACCAACCTGGCGTACCTCCTCTGCGGCGAAAGGGAAGCCGCTGCAGTGGACGGCGGGGCGGTGCCGGGGATCCTGCAGATCCTCGGGGATGAGGAGCTGGAGCTCACCCTGGTCCTCAACACCCATTCCCACTCCGACCACACGTGCGGAAATGAACGGCTGCTGCAGGCCACGAATGCCCGCTACATATGCCCCGAAGACCTCATTCAGTGCGGCAGCGTAGAGGTGGACGGCAGGATCGTCTCCATCATGCACACTCCTGGCCACACCCGCGATTCGGTGTGCCTGAGGACCGGCGACTTCCTCCTTACCGGTGACACCCTCTTCTGCGGAAGGGTGGGACGCTGCTTCAGCGGAGATGCGGATGGGTTCTACCGTTCAATCCGACGCATCGACTCCCTGCCCTCCTGCACGCTCGTATGCGGGGGCCACGACTACGTGGAGGAGTACATGGACTTCGCCGCCATGGTGGAGCCGGACAACCCGCAAATCCAGGGCTACCTGAAGCGCTACGACCCCCGGCGCGTTATGGCGACTCTCGGCCGGGAGAGGGAGGTG
>Ga0207797_1000573_pt1 | contig 28439 bp, 17 predicted proteins | sample PRCRCaboRojoPR_6_FD_187275 | JGI IMG/M metagenome (GOLD analysis project Ga0207797, IMG submission 187275) | Marine sediment microbial community from Cabo Rojo, Puerto Rico - PR CR 10% Liquid 1 (SPAdes) | ecosystem: Environmental > Aquatic > Marine > Coastal > Sediment | place: Cabo Rojo, Puerto... | reverse complement strand
TCTCCGAACGCTGCGACGTTTCCGGCCAGTACCCGGAGCTGGTTAAAAAGGCCAAAAGACTGATGGAACAGGAACGGACCGAATCGGAGATCTATCCCCTCATGGGAGAGCAATAGAAGCGTCCGGTATAAAAAGGGATAAAATGAAGAAACTGTTAATATTTTTAACCATCACAGCGCACATTTTCCTTCTGGCCTGTAACAACAACAGGAGCGGCACAGAAGAGATAGTGATTGAGAACGAAATGACCCGGCTGGTTATCACAAATGATGGAATCGTAAAAAGTCTGATCCATAAAGCCACCAACGAAGAATGCCTGGAGGTGGGCCAAAAGCTGCCGGCTTTTACCGTTACCCAGTATCACCCGTATAAAAACGAGATCAAACTGGCCTATCCGTTCAGAGAGACTGAATTTGAAGCCGATTCAGTTCGCAGGAAAGGGGATAAACTGATTGTCGGCTTTGAGCTGGTGGATTTTGAGGCTGTGATAGATCTGAACGTCAAGGCACAATATATTGGATTGAGCATTGAAAGGTTTGTTTCAGGAGAAGGAGCAACCAGCCCGAAAGTGGATGAGATGTGTCTCTTGCAGCTTCCCGTGCGTAAAAGGGAGCAATTCGGATCCTGGCTCAATGTGATGCGGGGAGATGAGACGGCCATCAACCTGCTGGCTACCGATCCCTATGCAAAAATTGATTCGGAAGAACGCCAGGGATTTCGAATTTTAAAAGCCGGGATGGTCAGCGAAGTCAAACAGGAAAGTGTAGGTGCCGCGTTAATTACCGCTCCCACAAACAAACTTCTGGATCAGATTGCCCGGGTAGAGGAAGATTACAATCTCCCCGGGGGAGTAAAAAACCGCAGGGATAAAATGTACAATTCGTCCTACTACTGGTCGGGTAATGTGCATACGGGCAACGTGGATGAGCATATCAGGTATGCCAGGAAAGCTGGTTTCCGGACCTTCATGGTTTATTACACGGCTTTTTCAGAATCGCCCGGTAACTTCCCCTGGAGGGAAACCTATCCCAATGGTCTGGAAGACCTGGAAAAAGTGGTAGGCAGGATCAAGGAAGCCGGGATGATTCCCGGATTACACTTCCATTACAACAAAGCCGGGAAAAGCGATCCTTACGTTACGCCGGAACCGGATCCCCGGTTAAATCTCCGGCGCCACTTCACGCTTGCATCCCCGTTGGGCAGGGAGGATACGACCATCTTTACAGAGGAAAATCCCGAGGGAACAACCACGCAGGACGGCCGCCGTATTTTGAGGATCGGGAACGAACTGATTTCCTATTCAGGCTATACCACCACACGTCCCTATAAGTTCACGGGATGTACAAGGGGTGTGCTCAATACCACACCGGAGGCTCACCCCTTAACCCATAGGTTTGGTTTGCTGGATGTAGATTCATGGCCAAAATTTGTCCGTTTCAACCAGAACACCAGCATCCAGGATGAAGTGGCGCAAAGACTTGCTGAACTATACAAAAAGGCAGGATTTCAGTTTGTCTATTTCGACGGGGCTGAAGATGTTCATCCGCCTTACTGGTTCAATTGTTCACGCGCCCAATGGAAGGTCTATAAGCGCTTAGATCCCGAGCCGTTGTTCGCAGAGGGAGCAGCAAAATCTCATTTTAGCTGGCACATGCTCAGCCGGGGCAACGCCTTTGACACGTTCCGTCCGGAAGTCATCAAGGAAATGACCCGAAAGCATCCTGCTGCCGAGGCGCCCATGATGAAGAAAAATTTCACGGGCCTGAACTTCGGCTGGCTGGGTTATTGGGTTCCCGGAGAAGGTACCGTGGGTACCCAGCCCGACATGCTCGAGTATGTAACCAGCCGCGCGGCAGCCTGGGATTGCCCAATCTCTATCCAGGCAGGCCTGGAGAAATTCAAAAAGCATCCCAGGACGGCGGATAACATGGAAGTGCTGAGGCGCTGGGAAGAAGTAAGAAAAAACGACTGGTTGACAGAAGAACAGAAGGAAGAACTGCGAAACCTGGACCAGGAGCATATTTTGCTGATCAACGAACAGGATGCATTTGAGCTGGTTCCCTACGACCGGATCAGGAATTTGGCCAACGGGAGTAGGGAAGTGCGGGCTTTTACCTTCCGGAGAAACGGTGATTTGTATGCAGTGTATTGGCACATTTCCGGAAACAAAAAAATACGATTACCTTTAAGCCCGGAAAACATCACACTGCTGGAAGGTATGGGACAAGAGATATCCATTACGGATGGTAAGAAGGGAGCATCTGTTACCTTGCCCGCGGGAAAACGCCGCTTTATCAAAACAAGCGAAACGAAAAGGGAACTGGTTGCTGCCTTTGAAAAAGCGGAGATTGTACCCTAACCCAGAAAAATTGGAAATTCTAATATCCCTGCCTTGCCAGCAGGCAGGTAATTTCGAAATTACTCATCTAATAATTATTTTTTAAAGGTATTCGTGAGGTTTGTTTAGTATTTAGTATTTGGAATTTAGGATTTATCTGATATTTTAGAATTTCATTTTCTGCCAAAAAATGCACGAAAATAAAAAGTAAGCTAAAAATCATTTCAGAAATGAAATATAAAAGCACTACAATCCTGAAGAAGATAAGCAGGAAATCATTACTGCCTGCAATAAAACAATTTTTTGTCTTACTCCTGCCATTAACATTCCTGCTATCCGGTTGTAATGATTCCTGGCAGGAGATATCTGAACATCTTTCCTTCATGAAGGGGCCTGTGAATGGCGTTCAGATAAACAAAAACGGTAAGAGGCTGGTTGTTTACGGGGATCCTTCAGGAGAATCTGAAAAAGCTGACTATTTGTTGTTCACCCATCACAGTAGGGAACTTATCCAGGCAGGAAGAAAGCTGGTGGAGAACGGTGCCCGGGCTGTGGTTCCTGCGGGTGAAGCAGGAAATATAGAGCATCCCGACCGGTTCTGGAAGAATTATATTGAAAAACGCGAGGGCTATTTCGGGGGAATGAGGACCAACCGTGTTACAAAAAGCATGAAGGTTGCTGAAAAAGTTCAGGGTGGTGATCAGATAAGCTGGCAGGGACTTGACATTGAGGTGCTGGATACCCCCGGTTATGCCGAGAATGCTGTTTCCTATATGGTCACCATAGATGGAAAAAAGTATGCATTTACAGGAGATTTGATTTACGACAAGGGGCAAATAACGGACATATACAATCTGCAATCTGCTGTTGAAAGCACAAATCTCGGGAGATACCATGGGTATTTGGGAAGGCTGGGCAGGCAGATAAGCAGCCTTCGGAAAGTAATGGCTAAAGACCCGGATATCCTCATCCCTTCCAGGGGCGACCCGGTTTATGAACCCGAAAAGGCTATGAAATCATTAATAAAACGATTGCAGGAGCTTTACAGAAACTATTTGGCCATCAGCTCCACCCGGTGGTATTTTGAAGAGGACCTGGACCAGCTGACAGACAATGCCCGGATCTCATTATCTGAAGATGATACCAGCTTTTTTGCAGAAAAGCTCATGGATCAGCCCCCTTCCTGGATAAAATCATTCCCTGTAAGCCGGCTCATTATTTCCGAGGATGGCAGCGGATTTTTGATCGACTGCGGCAATGATGCGGTCATCAAAAAGATAGAAGATATGGTGCGGGAGGGAAAGCTCAGTGACCTGGAGGGGGTGTTCATCACCCATTACCACGGGGATCATATTAACCGCATGAATGAACTGGTTGACCGATTCGGATGCGAAGTGTATGCCAATAAAATTTTGAAGGAGATACTGGAACAACCGGAGGCTTTCAACATGCCTTATACCGGAATCAAACCGATCAAGGGAATCAAATACGTCAGTGACCGGGATACCATGCAATGGCACGAATTCAACATGAAATTCTACAATTTTCCGGGTCAGACTTTATATCACGGAGCTATGCGGGTCAAAAAGAAAAACGCCACTAATGACATCTTCTTCATAGGAGATTCTTTCTCTCCCACCGGCCTTGACGATTACAGTGCCCAGAACAGAAACCTGCTTCATAAGGATACCGGGTATTACAAATGCCTGCAAATCCTGAAGGATATGAACAAAAGGCAATCACCTTATTTTATGATCAACCAGCACATCGAGCCACCATTTTGGTTCAGCAATGAGCAGATTGATGTCATGATTGGCAACCTCAACCGTCGCAGGGAAATACTCAGTGCTTTGTTAACATGGAAAAACCTGAATTTTGGTATCGATCCCCGGTGGGCACGTTTGTATCCATATCAGATGAAGAAAAGGGCAGGAGAAGAATTTGAGATCAATGTGAGAATAATGAACCATGCTGAGGAGAAGAAGCGCTTTCGCCTAAATCTTCAATTACCGGAGGGATTTAAATCCAAATCCGATCGTCCTTCCGCTATATTGGTTGAACCTTTGCAGGAAAAATACCTCACACTTACTCTGAAATCTTCAGAAAAAATTCAATCCGGGTTGTATGTCATCCCGGCGATGATCGGGGATACCGGCAGTGATCTTGCAATAAGCACAGAATGTTGTGTAGAAATTTTTTAGTTCGCATTTGAGCAATTGATCTGAAATTTTTATTTTTAAAAAAACAATGGTGCGATCGCATTCTGAACAAAAGGAAAATCAAATAAACCAGTTACCAATAAAACCATTTATCAATTTAAAACCATAAGCATATGAACAGAAGAGAATTTGCCAAAAAAGCGGTGATGTCTTCGGCATTGCTTGCCACGGCACCCAGGTTTGGGCTTTCAAACTCCCATATTGGAAGCGCCTCTGAAAAAAATTTTAAAATTGGAATCATGTATGCCACCATTGGAGCAGGCGAATCCATCAGTGAAAAATTTCAGCTTTCTAAGGAGGCCGGATTTAATGGAGTGGAGGTGATGAGCCATATGAACAGGGAAGAAGTACTGAAGGCCCGGGATGATACAGGACTGGATATTCCCAGCGTTTGCGGTTCAAAGCACTGGAGCCTTCCCCTGTCTTCACCCGATAAAGCAACGCGGCAAAAAGGCAGAGAGGCCCTTAAGGTGGCCCTGGAAGATGCAAAGGCCTATGGTGCCGACACGGTGCTCCTGGTGCCCGGGAAGGTCAACGGGTCGGTGAGTTATGATAACTGCTGGTATCGTTCCATCGAAGAAATCAAAAAGGTATTGCCCCTGGCCGAACAATTAAACGTGACCATTGCAATTGAAAACGTATGGAACAATTTTATCTTAAGCCCCATGGAAGCGGTGTATTATCTGGATGAGTTCTCCAGCCCGTACGTTAAATTTTATATGGATTGTGGCAACATACTGAGATACGGCTGGCCTGAGCAGTGGATCAAAATTCTTGACAGGCGCATTGCCAAGGTCCATTTCAAGGAGTTTAGCCGGGAACTCGCCAACAAGAAAGGAAATTCAGCCGGATTCAACGTTCAGTTGAGAGAGGGCGATGTAAACTGGCCGGCAGTAATGGATGCGTTGGACCAGGTTGGTTACACCGGTTGGGTAACGCTTGAGCAAAGAGGCGGAGACAACCTGGAAGGCTTGAAAGACTTGGTCAACAGGACAAAGAAAATAATCAGCAGTTAAAATTTGTTCAATGATGACATTATGAATATAAATAACATATTGCCTTACAACAGCTTCCTGGTTGGGCTTCTGATCGCCATCGCAATAACAGCACAGATTCATTCTATCCAGGCCCAGGATGCAAAGGAGGGTATTTCGTTCGCTGTGTTTACCGATCAGCATTATGCCCAGGGCATGTTTGCAGATGACTCCTATTCTGAAAACAAAGCGAGCAAATACCTCACCGATATGACCCATGATGTGATGAACCACATACCGAAAGTGGATTTCGGCCTGGGTCTGGGGGATGCTGTCCATGACAAAACCCGATGGATAGGTGAATGGAAGGAATTGTTCTACAGCAACCTGAATCTCCCCTATTACTTATCGCACGGTGACCACGATATAGTAAATTACCAGCAGTATGACAATCATTTGTCGCCTTTTCCATATAAAACACTGCAGGTACTGCTGGAGGAGCGGGAAATAACCACGCCAACATTTGCCATGCTGCGGTCCAACATCCTGTTCCTGGTGATCGGGGATAAGGGACCGATAGAAAAGATCCATGAAACGCAGAAAGAATGGGTAGAATATATGGTCCAGGCCCATCCGGATAAGACAACCATACTGATTTCCCATGCACCTGTAAGGGGAACGACAGGAGCATCCAACCGTCATGACTGGGGTTGGCGCCATTCCGAGATGTGGTGGTGGAACCTGTTCCATGAAAACCCGCAGATCAAAGCTTTTATTAACGGAGACGGGCATTGCATGAGCTTTGTAATTGATGACAACAACGACAATGAAGGGTACAGCGGAACCAACGGGAGCTGGGGGCATGAAATGGCATTCATCGAACCACCCAGCCAGGGATTTTTCGTACGTGATACACACAACAAGAATGAATTCAGCGTGATTACCATAACAGATAAAACCCTGTCAACACGATCATGGAGAAACGAAGGAGAAGGAGGCTGGGCCGATGATTTCACCCATGAGTGGGAAGTACCGGGAGGCACCAGCTATGATGAATCAGCAAATGACTGGTACAGTTTTCCCGTCTTCCTGCAGGATGGTGAACTTCAGGTCCTCCCGAACGATGTAATTCCTTCGCAGAATGTAAAGCTTCAGCTTATTGGAATGCGATCCTACAGCCTTTTCAACAACCCCGAGATCATCGCCGGGCATACGAGTGATTATGAAAAGGTTTCCGGTTTCGGAGGCGACAATGAGGTAAGCTATCACCGGGAGGGCTATATGGAAATCCAGGGACCCGAAACAATCACCTTCCCGGATAAGGACAGCTATCAGAATAAGGAAAAGGGCGGAAAAAGCGGCCAGATCAAGAATTATCTGTTCCATGGCAGCACGCCGCAGGCCATTCCCGGGGCAAACTATAAGATAACCATCACAGCAAAATCTGAAAGCGGCAAAGGCAAATTATCCCTGGATATGAGCACTTCGGACTGGAGCACACAATCGCAGTATTCGATCCTTAAAGGAAGTAAGCAATCCGTGATGGAGGTGGAAACCAGCAGCGAATATCGAACATTCTCAGCCAACTACCAGGCACCACAGGATGATGATGTATGGTTTCTGCAGGGAAGCATAACGTGCGAGGATCCGGCCGAATATACGATATCCTCCTTTGAGATCACCAGGCAAACCCATGTGAAATATACGCAGGATTTTCACCTTCAACTGGGAAATCAAACCTATAAACAAAAGGGCAGGCTGGCAGAAAACGAAGCGCAGAGCTTTTCAGTAGATCCGGTTACTTTAACCGACGGCAAAGGCAACCTGCGTTTCAAAGCCCAAATAGGTGGAAACCATGTAGGAATGGCCCGGGTCATACACCATTATCCTTTATTATACGGGAGGAATGCACGGTTCACCATAGATTCGTATTCCGGTGACAAGGTAAATGTTACGTTCAATGATGTGATCAGCCGGTACATCAGCACGTTCAAAGTGCTTCCCTTTAAAGAAAGCCCCGGTAAGTTTTCCGTTACACCAGGAAAGATCCATACATCCGGGAATGGAACGGTCTATGGTACGTCGGTCATCAAACCCGGTAAAAAGGTGGAGATTGTTTTTCCGGATCTGGGAAAGTAATATGAAAAGGCACACAAAGATATCTCTATCAAGTTTTTTTAAATTAGGGGGGCAAAAAAATCCCCCCTTTTTCAATATGGATTATCCGTTCAGCACCCAACCATGACGGTAAGTTGTGCCCGGCGTTTCAGAGCGTTTGATGTATTTCTCTGCTTCCTTGCAGTTGGTAGCTTTCATATTTTCCGCATCCCATTCGAGCTTTTTTCCCGACTGATAAGCCACCAGGGCCAGCATGTTGTTCTCTATCACTTTGCTTGCATAATCGAAATTGGAAAGAGGAGTCGGGCCTCCTTTACATCCATCTACCCATTCCTGGTAGTGGGTTAAAGGACCCTCTGTTGAACGGATCGTACCCTTTTCAATATCCGGTACCTCTTTGGCTGTTTCACCATTGTGATACCATATCTTACGATAGCCATAGTCAGCCACAATGTAACCTTTCTCTCCCTTGATAACAACAGCCTTGAACCGGTCGTTCTCGGGAATGCCATCAGGTTTTTTGCCGCCGTCGCTCCAGTGCACTTTCACTGCAGGGCGCCAGTTGTTGGCCGGGTGTTCCCAGGTCGTTTTCAGCCAGAAGGGAACCGTATCATTGCTGATTGGTGAGCCTGTGGCTTCGCAGGAGGTAGGGTAATCCAGGTCCAGGGCCCATGCAGCCATGTCCATCATGTGACTGCCCATATCTCCGATCTGTCCTGCACCGAAATCCCAGAACCAGTTCCACTCCAGGCATCCGCCATCAATATAACTGGGATTGAATGCATGGTAAGGGCTGGGGCCCACCCAAAGATCCCAGTGCAAATGATCGGGTGCCGGATCCATATTGGTGAAATACCGGCCGTGCTTTATTTCTTCACTGGGTGTCCGGCTGCACCATACCCAGGCTTCCTGCGGTGCGCCGATGGCTCCGCCGCGAACCAGCTCAACAACGCGCCGAACATTCGGATGGGCATGCATCTGGGTGCCCATTTGTGTGCTCAGCTTTTTGTTTTTCAGGTAGGTGTTACGTATGGCTCTTGACTCCTCTACCGTAATGGCAATGGGTTTCTGACAAAAAACATGAAGACCCCGGTTCATAGCCCAGGTTGAAATGAAGGCATGGGACTGATCATTGGTGGCACAGTAAACTGCATCAACATCCTTTTGCTCCAGTGCCTTTCGCCAGTCAATGTAGGTTTTGGCACCGGGGAATTCTTTGGATGCTTTTTCAAGATTTTCCTCGTTTACATCGCATAAAGCCACGATATTTTCTTTTTTGAGGGCATCGTTGTTGATATCGTTCCAGCCCATTTTACCAATGCCAATGGCGGCAATGTTCAGTTTGTCACTGGGAGCTTTTCTGCCGTTTCCGGCCAGCACATGACCAGGTACTACGGTAATGGCTGCCGATGCTGCCAGACCGGTAGCAAGAAAATCTCTCCTTGTCATGCCTTTGGAATTACTCTTGGAATCTTTCTTATTTTTCATATTCAAATGGATTAATTGATGAAATTCAACTTACCGTATTCATTTTTCCAAATCTAACAAATCATTTTTCAATATCAAAAAAGTATATTTCCATTGCTGCATGGGGAAAGCTCCACGAATGCTTTCCCGATCAGGCTGATGGAATCCTGGATATCCTGATGCTGCTGGAAAAACTGCGAAGGAATACAGAAAATGCTTTTCCTGAAGCGAGGGCATTTGTCCGGCCTGGATTTGACGACTAAGGCAGTTCAATGATCCGGATATTCCGGAAATGGATTTCTGCACCTTCTGCCTCCAGGCAGATGTATCCCTTTTGCTTTGTGGATTTACTAATGCCGTTCACAAATTTTCCGTTTACCGATAGTTTGATGGTGCCATCCACGCAAACCACATCGTAGGTATTCCATTTTCCTTTGCCTTTGCAGCGGTTTTCAACTGATTTGCTTCTTCTTCCACGCGGATTGTCTGGCACCACTTCAACACCACCAACTCCAAACAGTTCGCCGTGCACATAGGCAAGAGGCGGCTTTTCCCCGTTTCTTTTGTTTTGGTTCACCCAGTCGAGCTCCAACATCTGCACTTCCACACCATCAGGAAGGCGGTTGCCAACAGGTTTGGCGCTGCTCCATACAAATGTACCCGAGTTTCCACCGGCCTCCATATGCTTCCATTCAATGTGCATGATAAAATTCTCGTACTGCTTTTCACTGCGGATCACGCCAATGGGTTGCCCGGAACAAATCAACACATCTCCATCAACCTTCCATGTATCCTCATTTGTGTTTACCTGGTACCAATTTATCCGGTTCTCTCTGGGATTTTCCTCTTCCAGTACCTTATTATACTCAACTTCCCGGCCGAAGGTACAAACCAGATCCTGGGCCAACGTCCCTTTTAATGCAAAAAGAAAAAGCAAAAGGCTTGAAACAGCCAACAATGATATTTTTTTCATGGTTATAAATTTTTGGTTGAAATACAGGAATCGCATATTCTTGGAAAGATTAATGATTTGAACTGTTAAAAAATTTCAATCTTCATGGTAACAACATACCTTTCCAAAACTAAACATTTTATTCTTAAATTTCAAAACTACAACTCCCATTAATCGGAACAATTGGTTCCCAGATGTATCTTTAATACTTTTCGGTCAAACCGAAAATGGGCTTGTTGGTCATCCATTTCCTGTTGGTAAAATCCGGGAAAGTCACTGTTTGACTTCCCTGCTCTATGGATTCCTCAGAAAGCGGGGATATTGCTTTCCAGGCTGCCGTATCGTATGTATCGATAGGAGTACGTTTCTGGCGGCGAACCGCTTCAATAAATCCCCGGATCTTGAGAAATCCGCTCCCCCGGTGACCGCCAACAACGCCTTCTTTCAGGTACCGTTGCCATAATGGATGTTCATACTTTTTTTGATAGGACGCAAACGGTTCCCATTGATGATGGGAGCTTTTGCCTTCAATGTAAATTACTGATTTATCAAGGGAAAAGGCGTTTCCATCCTGCAGCCAGATTCCCTTCGTTCCCTGCACACGTCTCATATTGGAATAAGGTCTGGGTGCACGGGTATCAAAATTCATCACAACGGTTTCTCCATTATAGCAACGGATCATGGTGGTAACGATATCGCCCATCTGCCAGTTGAAATCCCGGGCAGGATGGTCAGAATCAAGGTTCTCTTCTGCCCAAAGCTTTAAACCTGCTGATTTGGTGGACATAGAGACCAAACTCGTGAACCGGTTCCCACGGTGAATATCAAGACACTGAGATACAGGACCGATCCCGTGGGTGGGATAAAGATCTCCATTTCTTTTAAGATTCTGCAACGTACGGTAATCACCACCGGCGACTTCTTCACGGCTTATACCGGTTCCTTTGCCAGTGACTATCCTTCCCCGAAGATCATGCTCATATCCGCAATGGCAATGCAGCAACTCACCAAACAAACCTTTTCGTATCATGTTAAGAATGGCCATATTCCATCGATCGTAACAATGATTTTCAAGAAGCATGGCATGCAAGCCGGTTGATTCTGCCGTTTCTACAAGATCCCAGCATTCCTTGACCGTAGAAGCAGGCCCGGCTTCCACCGCAGCATATGCACCCGATTTCATGGCGTCTATGGCCATAGGGATGTGCCATCGCCATGGAGTGGCAATGATGACTCCATCCAGATCTTCTTTCTCCAGCATTTCACGGTAAATGTATTCATGCTCCCCATATCCGCTAGGTCGTAGGCCAGTTGCCTTCTTCACCATATTCAGCCCCCGCTCCAGATTCTCTTTTTTAATATCACAAATGGCCTTTACAGTAACATCCTTTACCTTCAGGGCATGTTCAATAAGATGGTGACCGTGTCCGCCAACTCCGATAAAACCTATTGATACAGAACTTTGCCGGGATGAAGCATTCCTGCTGAAAACAATCCCGGGAGCCAAAGTCAGACTGAGGCCGGCGGCGGTCGTCTTCTTCAGGAAATTCCGGCGATCTAAAATGGTTTTCATAGCTATTGGTATTTGGTTTAAAAGTTCCAAAGAACGAATCCATTACCAAAAGTATAAAAAATACGCGGAGATTGATAAAAGATCATCCCCTCCGGTAAAAAGCTTTTCCGGTGCAGAGATACCTTTTAAGAGAACCAGATGGTCTGACGCTTAACAATTAAGAAGACTCAACAGCAAAAGGAATCAGAATTGTTCCATCAATTGCCCCCCATGTTTTCAAACCAGTATTCCAGGATCTTTTCAGCCGGCTTACCCCTCACGGAAGCTGCTTTCTCAAAGGCAGTATTCATGTTTCGGGGTTCATATTTGGTGAAGCGGTCGTAATACATATAACCGTGGGAGATGATCCCCCGAATATCCAGTGAAGTTTCATTCACTGCCTTCATGATGCCCTGGTAGAGATCGGCTTGTTCATAGAAATCGACAGTCCAGTTGTTGGCTTCATCACCTACAGCAAGCACCGGTTCCAGGTGGCCATAGGTATTGGCTGCCCCATCCACTGAAGGTGCCCATACCCACAAAATAAGCGGCTTACCAAACCCGGAATAACGGCTGAGCATGTCATTAATGGCAGCCTTTACTTCATCATCGGTGGGATTCTGTGTCTCCGTCACATTGGAAACCACGATGCCAAAAGCATCAAACAGCGATTTGAAGCCCTCGGTATATCCTTCATCTTCATAATACTCCCATTCTTCACTGCCCTTATAATTGATGGTGGTAAAAGGGCGTGCAGCCCCAAAATAAACAATCTTGCCGTTGTAAACATCCCGAATGCTGTTCATAAGATTGGTCCAAAGGCTTTCATACAAAGCAACGGAAGAAAATGCAGAAGGGCTGGTAGCATAGGACAGTCCATGGCCCAACGACAGCCATGGTACACCATTGGATTCGGCCGTCGTCGCATATTCTTTTAATATTGCAGCATATTCTGAGAACCAGTCTTCCCAGAAAGCATCGCTCAGCCCCTGGCCGCTGAATACAATCTCATTGAACGACTTTCCGTCCAGCTGTTTTTCATTGTGCGGCCACACACCAAACCAATACATCATATTCAGATTGCGGGATTCCCCTTCCGATGATAATGTGGAGTACTGTTCATGGTTAAGCATCGACCATTCATACTGCGAATTGGCAGAAGTGCTCATGGCAACGGAATCTTCACCCGCTACTGTAACAAAAACCGGGTCGAATACAGTCACCAGGTTGGCATGCATCCCATTAAGCCTGTCGAAAGTTGATTTGAAAGCATCGGGATAAAGATCCTGGGCCATCCAGGGACCGGCATCGAATAAGGAGACCCCCCGGATAAATCCGGCATTCTGCGGATTGACACCGGAAGGCCTGGGGTAGGCATATAAATCAAATTCATAATCATTGCCTGGTTCAAGATCCCAGGAGTATTGAACGGGTATGTAATTGTCAGAAACAACTGAATAAACTGTCCGGTTACCCGTTACATCGTCCGTAAACTGAAACCGACCATCAGACTCCGTAGTGGAAGTGCTGTCCCCCAGATTCATTACTATCCCACCCAGGGGTGAACCGGTATATCTTTCTTTCAGGAACCCGTTAATGATATAAGCTTGTCGAGTGCTCCCGGAAGCTTCAGTAATCAGAACCGATATGGAAGCCTGTGCAGAAAGATCCTGGTCGTCTTCAGCCGTTACATTGATATAGTATTCACCTGTATCAAGGTCAGCAGTTTTCCATACCTGTTCATAGGGAGGAGCTTCCCAGTTGGCGAGACTTTCCTGGTTGATAAATAATTTAACCAGTTCAACCTTGCTGTCAGGATCCGAAGCGTTAATCTCTATCACTACTTCGGTACCTTTTTCAATGGTCATTTTGTCATCCGGAGCGGTGATCTCCACAACCGGCGGTCTGGGTTGCAGTTCATCTTCATTGCTTTCTTCTTTTGAGCAGCTCCATAACAGAATAAGCAGTATAAACGGAAGGCAATACCTGAACTTTTTCATGATTTTAGATATTGATTGTTATCATATACGTAAGAACCTGAAAAAGTTCTTAAAATTTACATTAAAAATCTATAGGTTCTTCAAGGTTGGGTCACTCACACCAAAATCATTCCATCTCAAGCTTAAGGACATAGGCATTTTTTGTTGGTTTTTTCAGCGTTCCCGGAATTTCAATGGCAATTCTGCCTGGTTCTTTTGTCCATTTCAGCTCCTTACCGGTGCCGGGCATGGTCACGGAAGCACGATCATCTAAATAAACGGATTGTATTTCTGTTGCCGGTGATCTTGTCAAGCAATACCAGATTTTCTTTGTTTTTCATGATGCTAAATTATAGGGCTATTTTAACTTGATGACTAATGAATAGGGTTCCTGATATCAATTCTATGGCTAAAGTAATGAATTCTATTACCAATCGCAATCTTTCAAAAAAATTTATGTTCAGTGAACTGATAAAAACAGGAAAATCACGCCAGGGAATCAACTGACTGGCAAAACATTTCAAATTTCATTCCCCGATACTATGAGACTCAACCGATATTTATTATTTTTAGCAGTTGAATGATTTTCTAACCAAAAAACATACATCTATGAACAGAAAAATCCGAATGGGCATGGTAGGCGGTGGAAAAGATGCATTTATAGGCGCAGTTCACCGCAGCGCCGCGGCACTTGACGGCAAGATTGAACTGGTTTGCGGGGCTTTCAGCAGCAGTCCAGAAAAATCAAAAGCTTCAGGCAAAGAACTGTTTTTGCCTGAAGATAGGGTATATGGCAGTTATGAAGAAATGATCGAAAAAGAAAAAGCTTTGCCCGAAGGCGAAAGGATGGATTTTGTTTCCATTGTAACACCCAACTATTTGCATTTTCCTCCGGCAAAACTGGCACTGGAAAACGGATTTCATGTTGTTTGCGACAAGCCCATGACCTATAACCTGGATGAAGCAAAGGAACTGGAAAAGCTGGTAGAAAAAAGCGGACTCCTCTTTGCACTGACCCACAATTACACGGGTTATCCCATGGTCAAACAGGCACGGGATATGGTAAAAGATGGTAAAATTGGCAAAATAAGAAAGATTGTGGTTGAGTATCCGCAGGGATGGCTTGCCGAAAAACTTGAAGAGACCGGTCAGAAGCAGGCATCATGGAGAATGGATCCGAAAAAAGCAGGTATTGCAAGCTGTATGGGAGACATCGGTACCCACGCGGAAAACCTGTCCGAATTCATCACCGGAGTAAAAATCTCTGAAATGTGCGCCGATCTGCATACATTCGTAGAAGGCCGGACACTGGAAGATGACGGCAACATTCTGCTAAAATTTGAAAATGGTGCCAGTGGTGTTTTACACGCCAGTCAGATCAGTATAGGCGAGGAAAATAACCTGAACATAAGGGTTTACGGTGAAAAGGGCGGATTAGAATGGCGTCAGCAGGAGCCCAATACGCTGGTGCTTAAGTATAACGATAAACCTATGGAAGTTTATCGGACCGGTGCAGGCTTCGGGTTTCTTTCCGAAAATGCATTGCTGCATACCCGCGTTCCTGCCGGACATCCGGAAGGCTTCATAGAAGCATTTGCCAACATCTACAGGAATTTTGCCCTGACTCTGGGAGCCAAACTGGAAGGGGAAAAACCGGATCCCAAATATTATGACTTCCCTACCGTTCATGACGGGGTAAGGGGCATGGCATTCCTGGAATCAACGGTAGAATCCAGCAAGAGTGATAAAAAATGGACCAAATTCAAATCATAGATTTTAATTAATCCATATTCAAAGTGTTTGGCGGCTGTTATCAAATGCCATAAGCAATATTTCTTTAATTTATGATAATAGCTGCCAAACCATTCAATATACCAAACCAATCAATTATTCATACTTAAAATTTTAGTCATATGAAAGCACCTGCAGTATATTTAGCACAATTCATGGGTGATGAAGAACCCTTCAACAACCTGGAGAACATTTGTAAATACATGGCCAACCTGGGATACAAAGGAATTCAGATCCCTACATTTGATCCACGTTGTGTAGACCTGAAAAAGCTTGCTGAAAGCAAAACCTATGCAGATGAAATCAAAGGCATTGTTAATGATGCCGGTTGCGAGATAACCGAACTTGCCAGTCATATACAGGGCCAGCTGGTAGCTGTAAACCCGGCCTTTGATCATGTTTATGACAGCTTTGCTCCGCCGGAATACCAGAACAATCCGAAGGCTCGAACAGAATGGGCTATTGATCAGCTCAAGATGTCAGCCAGGGCAAGCCAAAACCTGGGAATTACCGAACATGTTACCTTCTCAGGAAACTATATGTGGCATACCATGTATCCTTTCCCTCCACGGCCTGCAGGCTTGGTAGATACTGGTTTCAAGGCACTGGCAAAGCAGTGGAAACCGATACTTGATGCATTTGACGAAGCAGGAGTAGATCTTTGCTTTGAACTTCATCCCTGTGAAGATCTGCATGATGGTATCACATACGAAAAATTCCTGGAAGCTACCAACAATCATCCCAGGGTTAATATTCTCTATGATCCGAGCCATTTCGTTTTACAACAACTGGATTATCTTGAATTCATCGACATCTATCATGAAAAAATCAAGATGTTCCACGTGAAAGATGCAGAATTTAAACCCAATGGAAGATGCGGGATGTACGGAGGATACCAGGATTGGGTAAACCGCCCGGGCAGATTCCGTTCTCTTGGAGATGGTGACGTGGATTTCAGAGGCATATTCAGCAAACTGGCCCAATACGACTTTGAAGGATGGCCCGTTCTGGAATGGGAATGTGCACTGAAAAATCCCGAAGATGGAGCAGCAGAAGGGGCTCCTTTTATTGCCAAGCATATCATCCAGAAATCAGAAAAATCATTTGAAGACTTTGCCGGTGGCGGCGCTGGTGTCGATGAAAAATTGAACAGGAGAATACTGGGTTTGGAATAAACTGAATGGCAAATGGCGAGGCAATAAGCAGATGAATCATTATTTGCATAAATTATATTCATTGTCTCAAATAATTCTATAGCTATTGAAAAACCAGCTTTTTGCTTCAATATTTTCAACAAAGTTTTGCTAAACTTTAAATTCTAAATATTTGGTAAGCCATTCAGGCCGATCATAAAAGCCATTTGGTTTAAAAACCTGAACCACATAAGGCACGTAGTTCACATAGGCTAACACATAGAGCGAAATATTGTGAATAACAAAACTTTTGAGTTACAGGCGCTCGTATTAGACTATTTATTATCAGTGAAATAAATTTTTGCTTATAGCTAAGAAAACCGAGCGCCTTCTTTGTTCGGTCTCAAATAAGAAAAGAGAAAGTCAAGGAACACAATTAAAATTTGTTTTCTCAATGGCCTTATGAATAATAAATCTATGTGAAATCCTATCTTTCCTTTGTGCCTTATATGTGGTTCAAAAAAAAATAATGCTATACTGCTTAACTATAAGCAGGGTACTTATTATTAAGTTAAGAGGTGAATAAAATTCTACTTCAGCATAATGGAATCTGTAAATCGTTCATCAGGTAAAATGTTGCGCTGGTAATTGCCCCAGCTTAGATTGACATAGTCAGATCTGTTGTTGGCAAAGAGCATTAATTCACCATTGGTTCGGGCCAGACGACAATTCACATCTGTCTTACCCCTGACGGAAAAAACTTCCCTGTCATCCCGTAGAAGAGAATATCGTCTGATCTGCTCCTTGGTAGATTTGGCAATATGGGTTAGCTGTTCATCAATCTTCTCATCTTCAGTGCCATGATAAAAGAAGCTTTTGGCATCCATATTCCAGGGTTTGTCGGGTTCTCTCCGGTATATTTTTTGTTCACCGGCATATAATGGTGCTTTCCCTTTCCGTGATGAAAGATGATTCTCCGGATAAATGCTCCAGTAAGCATCTCTTTCCCACAAGAGAGAATCAACCTCATCTGTCAGTTTAAATTTAATGCCCATTTCCCGGATATATTCCCTGGGGATATTCTCCAACTGATATTGAATGGATATGCTACCATCCGAATCAACCAAGATTTTATAGGCTACTGGGAAATCCCCGTCATATTCTCCTTTAATGTTTACAGATACAAGTTTACTCTTCTTCCTGTAATTAAATTCCTTAAGTTTCCAATCATTGCAATAGGTATTGATCCGGTTGTTTGAATAATATGTGCCGGTTTCACCTTTGGTTCTCAGATTGATGTATGGTCCAATCAAAGGGAAGGCACCTTCTGCCGAATTTTGTATTTCACTCAACAAACCGGTATTTTTATCAAAGGTTATACGTGTATTATCTCCGCAAACGATGGTTAGTCTACTATTTGTTTCTTCCACCCTGATGTTTCCCCTGGCTATATCCTTTTCAGCCGATTCCTCCTCTGAAGTCAAACGGATGGCATACTTATCAATGAGCCGGTTGTTTCGTAATATTTCCAGTATAACCGGCTCACTTCCATTCCAATCATCAATATCCAGGGTGATTAATCCTCTGTTACCCGGTTCTATGTCCGGGGATTCAAGCCTTTTTTCCTCCTTCTTGTAGGTTTGTTTAATCTCCAGCTCATTAAGGTTGGTATGATCGAAGCGGTTGTAAACAGGCAATGAAATGGGTTCTCCCTCCACGTAATTTTTAATCCTTGTCCTTAAAATTTTCACCGGGGAATAGGCTTTTTTAGTATTCCAGAATTCAGGTTTTTTTCTTCTCCAGGTATCGATGATGCCCCATTCGCCGTAGCCGATGGTCTTTCCTGCAAACTCACCCGGGATCAGGGTTGGATCGGCTCTATCAAGCCATTTTTGTGCATTTGACAAATCCAATGGCAACATAAAAGTTTCATCAATCATGCCCCATATGGCTCCACCCAGTCCTCCATCTGCCTTATATACACCAGTCCACATGGTATCCAGGCTCCTTCCCCAGAAATTGCGCACATTTGGATCTTCTTTTACGGTGCTTTTGTTATAGCAGGGTACATGTGCCCATTCATCAAATAGCACGGGCATTTCTTCATGGCCAAAAGACCTGGTTACTATGCCCCTTTGATTCATATTGCCGCTGATACCTGGATAATGCATGCTCAAAATGTCATAGGCCCTTACACTGTCAGGAACATTGCCGGGGTAGCTAAAGATCACCGGCCGGGTAGGATCATACTGTTTCACCCAGTCATAACAGTCTTTAAAATTGCTGCCAAATGAACTCTCATTTCCGGTTGACCAAAGAATTACCGAAGGATGGTTCATATGGTCCTTCACCATTTCCTGCATCTGCTTCAGATAACGGTCTCTGAAAGCCAGGGAATCTTGGCTGTCCCCGGGCTTATAAGTCCCCATCCGGTGCGTTCCAACAAAGCAGACCGCGGTTTCCGATTCCACATAAATGCCATGTTGATCGCATAATTCCAGGAAGTTTTCCGTGGGCGGATAATGGGATGTCCGGATAAAATTCATGTTGGCCTCCTTAGCCAGCACCACATCCTTTCGTTCATATTCAGGTGCGGAAACCCTGCCCAGCAAAGGATGAATATCATGGCGGTTGGCACCTCTCAGTTTAACCGGTTTCCCGTTTACCAACAATTGATTGCCTTTTCTCTCTATTTCTCTGAATCCTACCCGATACTCTTTTTGCCACTTCAGTTCTTCCTCTTCAAAATAGGACAAATACAGGCTATACAAATTGGGGTGCTCAGCATCCCATTTCACAGGATTTTCTATTTGGTTTTCTATATTGAATCGTTTGTCTTTTATTTCCAGAGATTCATCATCCAATGATATCTTGTCGCCCGCTTCGTTGTAAAGCGAAATTCTGATCTCGCCCTGATCTGGATCCCGGTTCATTTTCCCGGAAACGATCAACATGGCATGTCGGTAATTATCATCCAGATCGGTTTCTATCTTAACCTCATCGGGGCAATTTTGAGGCATTGCCATTAAATTTACATCCCGCAGGATACCACCTATCGGATGTTTGGCATAACCGCTGGCATAAGAGATCTGATCCGAGCGATCTGTTACTTCAACCGTAAGCAAAGCTTTTTCACCGGGTTCTGCGAAGGGTGTTAGGTCACATTCCCAGCGTGTGAATCCTCCGTGATGATCGCGTACATATTGGCCATTAACCCATACACGGGCATAGCTATATACTCCGTCAAAACGTAGCAAGATTCTTTTTCCCTCATAATCTGCGGGAATCTCAATTTGCTTTTTATAGGCAAAAGGCTGGTCGTGCTCAATGGGAAATCCCTGCATCATGGCTTCCCCGGGCACCTGTATCGTTTTCCACCCTTTATTGATTATTTTCTGCTTCCAGTATTCATCAGGTGGATCGGGATTAATATGCCATGTCCCGTTCAGTGAGATAACCGGCCTGGAAACACCGGCTACATGATAGTCGGATAATTTACTTTGACTGCATCCCATGATCATCAAGACCACGATACTCAAAAATACTGAATTTTTCATATAGAATTAAAATGATGTTTCCTTATTCCTCCTCAAATACCTTAATTTCACTAACACCCAATCTGGCTCAACATTGGTTGTTGTGGTTTTGGGTTCATCACCAAATATAATGAATTTCCCGGATACTTAATGGCAGGGAAATAATTCAAATTCCAACTGCAAATGCCTGAAAAATTAGGTATACATCCTACCGGTAGTCAGCCATACATAAAGTATCGTGAGCCCCTTTCGGATCCTGCCTTTAAAAATTTCCTTCAATGTACGCCAGGGAGAATAAAAACGCTGCATGCTCCTTTTTACCTCTTTCTGGAAATCTTTTTGGCTCAATTTTTTGGTGGGTATGACCGGTGCAAGGAAGGTCCACTTGTCCCAGTCGGGGGAGCCGTTATTCATTGCTGTTAGCCGGTTCTTATATTTTTCCCAGTATTCGGTACCCGGGATGGGGGTTTCAATGGTCATATCGGCATAAGTAACCCCTTCTTCCTTTAACTTTTTGAATTGATAACGGATGCTTTCCTTATCGTCAATTTCGGGTTTGGCCATGCCAAAAGCATAAATGATCAAACCGTGCCTGCGCAGCAAACGAAGTGCTTCTTCGGAATCGGTTTTGGTTTGCGTCTTATGCATGGCTTTGAGTTTTTCATTGTCAAAGCTTTCTACGCCAAGCATCACGGTCTTGATTCCTGCCTTTTTCAGCAGTTCAACATAGTTATCACCACCCCTCAACAATGCCGGTACCTCGTCCTGTATGATCATACTCTCAAACCATTGGCCTTTCTCTCTCTCGGCAATCATTGCTTCCAGAAGGGGAATTCGTTTGGAGGGCTGAACGGAAAAATTATCATCTACAAAGAAAATGCGTTTGTAGCCTTCGTTCAATCTTTGTTTTAGTTCCTGCATAACCAGTTCCGGTGATCGCCGGCGAACCCGCTTACCGTGAATGTTACTGACACTACAGAACTCACAGTTTCTCGGGCAACCGCGGGAGGTAGATACCGGGGTAAGTTTGAAAAAATCCAAAATCTTTTTTTTTGACTGATCCACAAGGTCCAGGTTCGGTACTGGAAGCGTATCAAGATCTTTAACCCTGGTGCCTTCAACTATGCCGTTCAAATCACCATTAATGACCTCATCTATGACTTTTTCCGCTTCCTTTTGAACAACCACATCTGCATAACGTGCAAATTCCTCTGCCTGTTCCTTACCCAGGATGTGCGGTCCGCCAGCTGCCATTCTTATCCCGGGGACCTTTTCCCTAATGGCTTTTAACATTTTCAATGCCCGGCCGGCTGCAGGTGAAATGACCGATAATCCGATAAAATCCGAGCTTGATAAATCAGGATGAATTTCCCCCTTCTTTTCATTAAAAACAGACGTTCTGGCTTCATCGTAAACAGTTACTTCATGGCCTTTTTGCTGAAGTATTGTTCCCAGGTAAACCGGTCCCAGGGGGACAATACTGAATAACCCGTATGCGCTGTGTTTGGGTCTAACTGCTACTAAAGTAACTTTCATAAGATGAAACCCTTTTTGTGAAAAAACTTATCGCTAATATATTTTATTGCCAAAGTAAGGGCTCAATAGGTATCTCTGTTTAATTGATTTATTAATAATTGAGGAGACCGATTCGGAAATCACGAAAACGGAAATAGGAAAAGTACCGGATCGTTCACTTTATTTTAAGCAAAACAGGTGAACGATCCCATACAATGTTTGATTTCCGAATTGAATAAAATAACTGAATACCATCCATCGGTTGCCAATGGAATTTTTATAGGAAACTGGGGAATTCGCTTTCCTGCTCATAACCTACCGTAATGGTAACTTGGATATGAATCAGCACATGAACCCGTTCACCAGCTGGATCTGAATCACCTTCAATACGGAACGCAATAGAAAGTGGATTGCTGTCAACAACAAAACCCTCCAGTTCATCTCTTAGTTTGCTTACCAAGGAAGAAGCCAGACCAGGCATGGCTTTATATGACAAAGACAAGTTAACAGGTATGCGTACATTTTCGGCAAAAGGTTCTGTTTCAGTTCCGGCATAGCAATCTATTATAACATCTGATGCTTCATTTCCCTCCTGTGGTTCAGCCTTGATGGCAAAAGATTCTATTTCAACAGCCCGGATAATGGCATCTTCCGGCAGATCGAGGTCATCATTGAAATCATCAGCATACAGGGTATATGTTTCGGAAAAAGCCCCGGTCTGATCTACAGTATATTCCAGGGTCTTGGGAATGGTACTCACAAAAGTGAATGTACGAGTTTCACATCCCCAAAGACATCCTAATATGATAACCAAGACAAAAATTATCGTTTTCATCATCTTATCTCCTTTTCATTTTGGTTTCATTAAAACCCAAACCAAAGCCTACGCTAAAAATGCTTTGCCTTGCCACGCTGTAATCGCTGTTTAACTTGACGGGTCCCAGGTTTAGGGTAAGACCAATTGTCCCTCGCATTTTGTTATTGCCCTCCAGGTCAAAGGCAACTTCCGAGCCATCTTCCTCAAAAGTGTAATTAATATCCAAAATTGAATTTTCATAACCTATCCCTCCATAGAGGGTAAACAAATGCCACTGATAACTGGCCTGAATACTCGCAAGCCAGCCACTTGCATCAACCACATCACCAATCCCAAACTGATTCATGTAATATCCCAGGGCCACATCAAAAGGTTCTAAAGGCAAATATTGGCTTAAACTATGGCTGATTCCCCAGCCGAGAAGTTCAATTTTGCCTATGTCTTCACCCAGATCATAAGCCGCCCAGCGAAATGATGCATTGGTACCCAATACTGATCCAATGGTAAGATTGGGAACAGCCATAGGAGCTCTTTGGATGTCAATACCGGGAGGGAATTGATATTCAGTACCCTCTCCAGAAGCCTTGATGATTTTATTTTCCCCAAAAATGGTGGGTACTTCAGCTTGCTGTTGTGGAGTAAAAAAACCCTCGGTAGTTGCTGTAAAGGTTCTGTTCTTGGCAGGAATGGGAGCCGCTATAGCAGAGACACCAATATACAGCTGAAAACCGGGCTTTGCAATGTATGCATTGTGATACCACCCGCTGTTCAGGTTGGCACCAAATGCATCCGCCAATGGTTGCATAAAGTCTTTGCCATTGGCACCGGTGTATTTCTTAACAAAATCCTCAAAATCCTGTGCATGAAGATTCGATGCTGTTAAGCCAATACACAAGAGGAATAACAATACAAAATTAGATTTCATAGCATCACGGTTTGAATGAAATTATTAATGGGGTAAGTTACGAAATAAGAATTTGGAAGTCAATTTAAATTAAAAAAATTACTAGAATTTTTCCTATTTTTAATATGCTCAATGATAACAGATTATTTAAATGATAATGAAATTACTTTCTCAGGGTGTATGACCGATTTTTCCAAAATTAATAATGAATTCGCTGTAAATAGACAAAACCTGTTTTATACGGCAGTAAGCGACTTTTATAGAAATTTAGGAATCTAAAAAAGTAGTTGGAATAAATTGAAATGGTTCAACCTTCCTTCATTGATTAACTATTTCCAGGCAAATTATTTGACAAAACCCTTAAAAACTCCTCTTCATCGATGGGTTTGGTAAGATAATCATCGCAGCCTGCGGATATGGCTTTTTCACGGTCACCGGAAAGTGCATAGGCAGTCTGTGCGATGATTACAACATCATTATTGAATTCCCTGATCTTTTTTGTAGCTGTATACCCATCCATTTCCGGCAATTTGATATCCATCAGGACCAGATCAATATCTTCCCTTCCACGAAGGAGATCAACTGCCTCCTTACCGTTTTTTGCATGAACAATTTCCCTGCATCTTCCATTCAGTATTTCAGTGATGAATAAATCGGCTGTACTGTCGTCCTCCACTATCAAAAGGGTCATGTCTTTAAGTTGATCAGCCTGATGTTTCCCCGGAGTTGTATATTGCCCCGAACCTTTTTCGGCAGTTTTCCCTTCGTATGCAAGCGTAAAAGAAAACCGTGTACCCTTACCTTCTTCTGACTCGAGATCAATTTCTCCGCCAAGCATTTCCACATAGGCTTTTGTAATGGACAAACCCAGGCCGGCTCCTTCATAAGAGCTTCCAGTCGGCATATCCGCCTGGACAAAACGGTCGAATATAGCTTGTTGTTTATCCCCGGGAATGCCAACACCCGTATCCTCCACATAAAATTCCAAATCTTTTCCCTTCTGGAGATATCCAAACTGTATGTTACCCTCATGGGTATATTTAAGGGCGTTTTTAATCAAATTGGAAAAGATCAGATAGAATTTATCCTTGTCATTATAAATGAATGCCTGGTCATCCTGTAGGGGTTTGGACAGGGTGAGCTTCAAATCCTTTGTTTCCGCTTCAGGTTGGAAAAAAGCGTAAAGGTACCTGAGTTGTTCATTAATATTAAATATCGAGGGATGGACCTCCACCTGACCCGCCTCTATTTTGGATATATCAATCAGGTCGTTGATGATGTTCAGCATCCGGGTTCCACTTTGCTCGATCATTTCAATATATTGTTGTCTTTTTTCACCAGAAAGCCGGGGTTTTTTCAAAAGATGGGCAAATCCCATAATCCCGTTCATAGGTGTGCGTATTTCATGGCTCATGTTGGCCAGAAATGCCGATTTAAGGCGGTCGCTCTCTTCGGCTTTTTCCTTTGCTTTTTCCAGCTCTGCATTAATTTCCCGTATTTCTCCCAGGCTTTTCTCCAGAGCTTCATTTTTTTCCTTAAGCTGTTCCTCCGCATTCCTGCGCTGGGTAACATCCATGATGAAACCCTCCAGCATTGTGCTTTCTCCTTTTTCCACAACAATTCCACGTTCCCATACCCATTTCAAAGCCCCATGCTTGTCAATAATACGATACTCCACTTGAAAATGGCTGTTCTTTGAGATGGATTCCTGAACCGATCTCCATACAAATTCACGGTCATCGGGATGTATAATTTCTCCGTAATCGACAGGTTTTCCCTTCATAATTTCCTCAGGCTTATATCCGGTAAGTTCGAGCGCACCATGACTCACAAATTCCATGGGCCAGGTTATTGTATTTTTGCATCGATAAACCATTCCCTGCAAATTTCCCATTAATGTCTTAAGCCTGCGTTCACTCTCCTGCAAAGCATTCAGTGCCTGTTTATGCTGAACAACCTCCCAGCTTATTTCTGCAAAATAAGATACGTTATCCAAGTCCTTCTGTGAATATTCGGTAGGTTTGTTGGCCACAGCCAAAATGGCAACCACATTCCCTTCTCTTATTACCGGCACGAGCAGTTCATTGGTGATCCACACAGGTCGATCCTGATCCTCCTTTATATTCTGAACCGACTTATAATTATTGCCTATTACCGGTTCCCTTCGTTTCAGACATTCGGCCCAAACTGATTCCCGATCTATGTTTTCATACCTTTCTATATCCTCATATTCACTTAAAATTTCTAACGTATTTGTTGACCACTGCTGAAAAGGTATACGTTCCAGTCCAGAATCAATAAATAGATAAAAACTCATGCTGCTGTTGGCAAAATACTCAACTACGTCCAGTAATCGCCTTAGAAATTCTTCTTTCGAATGGGTGGATGCATATTCAACAAGCGAAAGCCGTGCTTTCATCATTTGCTTTGACAGTCGTTCCCCTGACTGATCACGAAATACCAAAACCACCCCACTGACTCCACTGTTTTCATTCCTTATGGGAGACCCACTTCCCGCAACAGGCATTTCTCTTCCATTATCCAGCAAAATCAGCTTATGGTCGGTCCATCTTACAACGCTATCTTTATGAATTACCTCATTAACCGGGTTTTCCAGAACTTCCCGGTTGTCTTCCCTGGTGAAACGAAAGATGTTGTTCAACAACTTTCCCCTGCCCTCTGCTTCACTCCAGCCGGTTATCTGCTCAGCGACAGGATTCATCCTTCTTATATATCCTTGTTTATCGGTAGATATTACGGCTTCACCTATACCTTTGAAGGTGGCAAGCAATCTTGCTTCCTGGTGACGAAGCCCCTTCTCTATCTGCTTTCGCTTCACAAACTGTCGCCCTATGAATACCCCGAAAACAATAAATCCTAAAAGAATCACCAGGCGGGTATAAACCTCATGGGCGGGAGGATCTGTTATCAAAATTTGAGAAAAAGTACCATAGCCTGAGTAAAAAATAAAGTAATCCAGTAAGGCATCAAGAATCCATATAAGCAGTCCAAAACCGGTGGCCCATAAAACATAAGCCATTCCCCGATCCAGAGATTTCCCTGATGTAAGACTTATTGTCTTAAGGAAATCCTTAATCCTCCCTCTCTTTTCCTTATGGTAAGATTTGTAGTGTTTCATAAGGAAAAATTTTATGTGAACAATATACCAATTTCACTTCAGATTTCAATAAAATTTTTGATTTCCCCGAATCAGGGTTATAGTTAATTTTTAACCTGGCAAGGGGGCAATTGTCATTGATGGTCATTTAATAGTCATCACTCAATCCTGCAGATAACGAAGCACCCCCGCATTGCATAATTGATGCCATAGAACTTTCTATAATACAGATGCAAACATTCCTAAAACAGACATAAGAACCATCAGGCAAACCAAAATGCCCGAAAGCAAATTCCAGAGCCTTTGGGGCCTCTTATACCAGTAGAAGACCATCAGGGAAAATAATAATGTTTGTGGAAGTACCTCAATATATCCTTTTAGTTGAGATGCGACCGGTATCCTGGTGTAAATGAATCCTTCGATGGAACCTGGCGCCGGACCGGTGGTCGAAAGAACCGACAACCCAACCGGCAGGGCCCATAACCTGAGCCAGCCATAGCGTTTAAACAGAAAACCAACCATAATTATCTACCTGTCATTTCAACGCTCTGAGAAATATTCCCTTACGCCGGTAAAGGCATTTAATTCCCCGCTGGTACCAGGTAAGCAACAAAGCCACCTCCGGGCTGCATATCTATGGTCAGTTCATCTCTACCGGTTACTTCTGTGGTTTCCTTTTTTAGCTCTGTGGCCTCACCATCGACATCTCTGAATGTATGCATCTCGTAATTGCCCTGTCCAAGAAAATCCAGAGAAATTTCCAGGCTACGTGCCTGGCTGTTGGTCATAGAACCAATAAACCACTTATTGCCAAATTTGCGGGCCATTGTAATGTATTCACCGATGGCTCCGTTGAGCACCTGTGTTTCATCCCACACAGTGGGCACTTCTTTCAGGAATTCAATGCCCGGTTCTCCATAGTAATGCTCAGGCCGGTCACACGCTACGGTTAACGGACTGTTATAAACAACAAACTTGGCCAGGGTATGGCAACGGGTCCCCATCACCTGGGTAGGATGACCGGCACGGAAATTCCCTTTGCTGCGATTCAGAAAACCACCGGGGGTATAATCCATCTGGCCTGCAAGCATTCTGGTAAAAGGTATGGTGACATCATGATCGGGTGTGATCCGGGTCGACCAGCCATTGTATTCATTGCCCAGCACTCCCTCACGCGTCATCAGGTTGGGAAGTGTTCTGCGAAAGCCTGTTGGTTTGTAGGCTCCGTGAAAATTAACCATCAGATGGTGCCGGGCTGCTTCTCTTACCACCTTGTGATACCAGTTGACCATCTCCTGATCATCCCGGGCCATAAAATCAATCTTTACACCGGCAATGCCCCACTTCTCATAAAGGGCAAAGGCTTCCTCAAGCTGCCTGTCGATATCCGACCAGTATAGCCACAGCCAGCATTCCACGTCTTTTTCCCTGGCATATTTTAAAACCTCAGGCATATCCACGTTGGGATTCACCGTGGTAACATCTGCATCGGGCTCATTATACTGGCCGTACCACTGCCAGTCGATCAGCTGGTACTTCCAGCCCATTGCTGCAGCCAGATCAATATATTCCTTAATGGTTCGGGTATTCATCTGAACACCTCCGCTCCACCAGTGATCCCAGGCACATATATCAGGCTTGATCCAGGAAGGATCTTTTATTTCACAGGGCTCATTCAGGTTCATCACAAGATCGGACTCAATCAGGTCGCCAGGAGCTTCTCCAATCATCAAAACCCGCCAGGGAGAAGAATGGGGCGTGGTCATCCTTACTTTTACGGCATTACCTGGATCTCCTCCTTCCGGCGACAATTTCGACTGAAGCCGGACACCCTGTCCATCCTGCTCATCGAGGCCTACATACATGCCGCTCCAGTCATCAAGATCGGCTTCCGTAAGGGCCGTGTACAGGTTGTCCGAATGCTTTACCGTCAAAGGCAGCCCGATGATGGATGACGTTTCCATATGGGAAAGGGAATGCTTCCAGAATTCGGTTTCCTGATGTGTGGCATAACTTCCGTAATTGG
>Ga0207797_1000572_pt1 | contig 28456 bp, 22 predicted proteins | sample PRCRCaboRojoPR_6_FD_187275 | JGI IMG/M metagenome (GOLD analysis project Ga0207797, IMG submission 187275) | Marine sediment microbial community from Cabo Rojo, Puerto Rico - PR CR 10% Liquid 1 (SPAdes) | ecosystem: Environmental > Aquatic > Marine > Coastal > Sediment | place: Cabo Rojo, Puerto... | reverse complement strand
GAAGGCGAACTGCCCCTGACGATCCCGCAGCAAGCACTCCTCAATGGCATTTTTCAGCGGCTCCTCCAGGCAGAGGGTCAGGAGGAGGGGCGGCAGGTTGAGGGTTGCCGGAGCTTCGGGGGCCACCTCCAGATCGAGGGCAATGTGGTGCTTGAAAAAGAGATCATTGATCCAGAAGCGCCGGAGCCAATCGCAAAAGAGGTGCACCTCCACAGGGGTCTCGGCCTCGCGGAGAAAGAGGGCTCGCTGCTCGAGGTCCTGGCAGAAGCGGATTTGATCTTGGGTCGCGGCCTGCAGCCTTGAGAGGGTCTTCTGGAGGACCCCTTGCTCAGGCTTCGGGGCTAGCTCCAGATGCTGCTTCCATAGATCGAGCTGCATGATGGTGGCATGGACGGTGTTCTGCAGGTTGTGGACAACGCCCGGGAGGAGCCCGCCGGCGTTTGCTTTGGCATAGGTCCTGGCCAGCCGGATGCATTCGTCCGGGGAGTCAATCATTCTTCTGGGTCCTGATCTGCTCGCGTTGTTCCTGAAAGACGAAGTGAACGATCTTCTCCCGATCTGACTCCCGCAGATTGGTGAACTCCACACCGTAGACGGTCTGCCCCTCAACCTGCTCAATGCGGCGAACGACACCGACCACCCCGGCCACACTCATGGGAAGCTGGGACAGGAAGATGACCATCTCGATGGCTTGACCAACGCTCAAGCCCTCATCCGGGGCGAAGCAGCGCAGCCCACCGCCGCTCAGCTCGGTTACCTCGGTCTCCAGGGGGAAGTCGTTTTTCAGGCTGTCCCGGCTGAGCAGGCTGAGGATGAGATCGATCTTCCTTTCCAGGGACTCCAGGTAGGCGCCCAGGCCTTCCGGCAGGTTGGCTTCGCGCAGGTTGGACTGCCCGTCAGGCAGGCTTTGGGGGATGTTCAGGCGTCCAGCATGAAAGAGAGGCGGGGCCTCCGGCGATTCGACACGTCTCAGGCGGGCCTTGATTCTGGTGGAGATCCTGGAGTAGTTCCGTTTTTCCTGTACCATGCCGCCTCCAGCTCAGCGAGTCTGCAGAAACCGTTTGGCTCTCCTGGCTTCGGCCCTGTCCGGGTACTTGTTGATCAGCTCTTCCAGAAGGACTCGTCCGGCCTTGTTCTTACCCAGCTTGTAAAAGGAGATGCCCTGCTTGAGCAGGGAGGGCGGATACTTGGTGCTTTCAGGGTAGTTCTCGATGACCTTCTGGTACTGCAGAACGGCCCTGGCGTAATCCTGGAGCTGGTAAAAGCACTCGCCTTGCCAGAAGTGGGCGTTGGCAATGAGATCGTGTTCGGGAAAGCTGTCCACGAACTCGGCCCACAGATCCAGAGCCTCTTGGTAGTCTCGTTGCTGGAAAGCCCGCAGGGCGTTGTCGTAAACCAGCTGCGGCGTTTGCTGCTCCGTCTGCCGCCGGGGGGACGTGGCGTTTCCGGCCGCGGCAGTTTCTTCGAGGTCCAGCCCGAGCTGGCTGCTCATGGTCTGGAAGTTTGACTCGAGCTCGGTCAGCCTGTCATCCAGCGCAGCCAGACGCTCGGTGCTGTTGCTGCTGCTCTCGGAGATGGCTGAGAGCCGCGAGCGCAGGCTGTCCTGATTGCCTTTGACCGTGGCCAGGTCCACCTTGATGGACTCGATCTGCGACCACAGCTCTGCCTGCCTGCTGCGGACCGGCCCTGTCCCTTTGGAGATCCGCTCGGCGGTTTCCTGTTCGATCTGCTGGACCTGCTTTTCCAGAGCGTCCAATCGGGATTGGATCTTCTGGTTGTTCTTCTTTTGGGTTTGGTGCAGGGCGTAGACCTGCTTTTGCAAGCTTTGGAAGTCGCGGCTGGAAACGACGCAGCCGGAGAGCCAGACCAGGCAGAGCAGCAGGGTTCCTGCCGTAAGGAGCAGTGATCCGGATGGGCGGTGTCTCATAGGACTCTCGTTGCCTGCTTGCGTCCAATGCAACAGTAGGCCAGGCCTCCGAGAACCGGGAGGAACATGGCCGCCAGGAGCCAGCCCAGCTTGTGCGCTGATGTGGCGAAGTCGGAGTGGAAGATGTGCCATATGGCCCACAGGTTGGGCAGAATGGGGATGAGCAGCCCCAAAACGATCAGGACAATCACGCCGCTGGAAATATCAGGCAACTAGGCTCTCCTCCGCTGGATGAACAGAATCGCTCCTGCAGCGAGGATGACCACGGTAACCCACTGCGTGACGCTGAACGGGCCGAGGTATCCTCGAAAATCGCCGCGAAAAAACTCGATGTGGAAACGAAATATACTGTAGAAGACTAGCAGCAAGGCGAAGAGTTGTCCAGATTTTTTAAGCTTTCGCCCGGCCAGCAGGAGAATGATGAAGGTGATGAGCCCGGCCAGGGAATGGTAGATCTGGGTCGGATGCAGGGTCTTGCCGAGGGGGGCCAGGGAGCTGGTGCTGTAGAAGGTGATGCCCCAGGGCAGGTCCGTGGGTTTGCCGTAGCAGCAGCCGGCCATGAGACAGCCTATCCGGCCGACAGCCTGGCCCGCGGCGATACCGGGAGCGAAGGCGTCGGTCCAGGCCCAGAAAGGCTGCCCCTTCCGGCGAAGGAACCACCAGCCGGTCAGGGCGGCGGCAATAGCCCCCCCGCTGAAGACGAGCCCGCCTTTCCAGAATTGGACGATGAGCAGCGGATCGGTCAGAAAGGCTTCCGGTCGGAGGAGCACGTAGAGGAGCCGGGAACCCGCCAAAGCCGCTAGAATGAGGAAGAAGCCCAGGTCTGGAACCAGCTTGGAGTTTAGCCCCATTCGCCTGGCCTGGCGCATGCTCAGGCCCAGGGCGAGCAAAAAGGCGGCGGCAATGAAGAAGCCGTAGCTGTAAACGGTAAACGGGCCGATCTTAATCAGTATTGGGTGCATGCCGTTCGCTTCTATACAGGGAAATGATCAAGGCCAAGGCCCCGAGGGTGATGGCCGCGTCAGCGATGTTGAAGGCCGGCCAATGGAACTGCCTGAAGGAGAAGTCCAGGTAGTCGATGACCTTTCCAAGCCGGATGCGATCGACCAGGTTCCCCAGGGCTCCGCCGAGAATCGAGCCGAGTCCGAGGATGAAGAACCGATCCCGCCGATGGGTGGTCCGCAGCAGGTAGACGATAATACCCACGGCCAGCAAGGTGACCAGGATGAAGAAGGCCACCTGCCAGCTGGAGCCCGCGTTGTTCAGAATTCCGAAGGCGGCTCCTTTGTTGTACACGAGCACGATATTGAAAAATCCCGGGATAACGGGCTTTTTTTGAAAGAGCTGCAGGGCGTTCGTAACCAGGAGCTTGACCAGCTGGTCGGCCAGGAGAATACCGACGGCGGTCATCCAGGCTGTTCGCTGGCTCGAGGGGTTCTTCTTCATGATGGTTGTCCCAGGTGCGTCGGGGCCAATGAGTCATTGGACGTTGAGAGCCTGCAGAACCGAGGCGCAGCGGGGGCAGACCTCTGGGTTGTCCGAATCGGTTCCCAGATGCCGGCTGTAGGACCAGCAGCGCTGGCACTTCTCACCGCCGGCCCGGTTGACCTGAATGCGCAGCCCGGGGAGCTCCTGGCTGACGAAGATGTCCTCTGGAGCCTTGTCCAAGGTGGAAAGCTCAGCCCCGGAGACGATGAACAGCTCGCGAAGCCTCTCCTCGATGCCGGCGAGCCGGTCGTGGAGGTGCTCGTCGGCATAGAGCACGATGTGCGTGTCCAGGGAATGCCCCACGTGGCCGTCGCGGCGGTGGGGCTCGATGGCCTTGGTGACCTCCTGCCGGACCTCCAGGGCCAGATCCCAGAGGCTCCGTTCGTCCTCGCTGAGGAGCTCCTGATCGGGGTCCGTCCTCTTGAGCTCGAAGACGGTCCGGGCCTGACCGCGTAAGCTTTCGGGCATGTGCTGGAAGACCTCCTCGGCGGTGAAGCTGAGGATCGGGGCCATGTCCTGGACGAGCATGAGCAGGATCATGACCAGGGCGTTCTGGGCCGAGCGACGTTCCGGGTCGTCCGGTGCGCAGACGTACAATCGGTCCTTGAGGATGTCCAGGAAGAAGGCGCTCAGGTCGTTGACGCACATGGTGTGCAGGGCATGGAAGACCTTGTGCAGCTCATAGCCTTGATAGGCCGTGGTTATGCGGGTGTGCCGCTGACGGATCAGGTCCACGGCGTAGCGGTCCAGGGCCAGCATGTCGGAAACGTCCAGGGTATGCTCAGCCGGATCGAAGTCCTGGAGGTTGCCCAGGATGTAGCGGCAGGTGTTCCGAATGCGGCGGTAGTTATCCACCAGCTGCGTGAGGATGTTTTTGGAGATGCGCAAGTCCTCCTGGTAGTTCTCCGCTGCCACCCACATGCGCAGTATCTCGGCCCCATACTCCTGGATGATCTCCTGGGGAGCGATGACGTTGCCCAGGGACTTGGACATCTTCTTGCCCTCGCCATCGACGACGAAGCCGTGTGTGAGCACTGATCGATAGGGGGCCCGCTCCCGGGTCCCGACCGAAGCGAGCAGGGAGCTGTGGAACCAGCCACGATGCTGGTCCGAGCCCTCCAGATACATGTCTGCGGGGTAGGAGCACTCCGGGCGCTGCTCCAGGACCGCTGCGAAGCTGGTCCCGGAGTCGAACCAGACATCCAGGATGTCCGACTCCTTGCGCCAGCTGGTCCCGCCGCAGGCCTGGCAGACCAGGCCTTCGGGTACGATTGCCTCGGTGGGGACCTCAAACCAGTAGTCGGCGCCTCGGTCGTGCTCGGCGAAGCGGTCGACCACTGCGTGGGCCCATTGGGGGTCGAAGTAGGCCCGACCGCAACCCTCGCAGAGAAGGGCCACGATGGGCACGCCCCAGGAGCGTTGCCTGGAAATGCACCAGTCGGGGCGGTGGGCGATCATGTTCCTGATCCGCTGCCTTCCCCAGCGGGGTATCCAGGCCACCTCATGGTCGATGGCTCGCAGGGCCTTGCCGCGCAGGTCGTTTTCAGCCATGGAGATGAACCACTGGGTGGTGGCCCGGTAGATGACCGGCTTCTTGCAGCGCCAGCAGTGCGGATAGGTATGCTCGATGCTCTCTTCAACCAGGAGGCGCTGGAGCTCCCTGAGCTTCTCGATGATTTTCGGGTTGGCCTCGAAGACGTGCAGGCCGGCAAAAAAGCCGACCTCCTCCTGGAAACGCCCCTGATCGTCCACTGGCGCGTAGATGTCCAGTCCGTATCGCAGGCCGGTCTCATAGTCCTCCTGTCCGTGGCCGGGTGCGGTATGCACGCAGCCGGTGCCCGTGTCCAAGGTGACGTAGTCGGCCAGTACCAGCCTGGAGTCCCGGCCGTAGAGGGGATGCTCGGCCAGAATGCCCTCCAGCTCGGTCCCGGGAAGGGTGGCCGCAATCCGCGGCGAGGTCCAGCCGGCCTTGGCGGCGACCTCCTCCAGGAGCTTTTTGGCCAGGATGAAGAAGCGTCCATCGGCCTGCACGATCACATAGTCGAACTCGGGGTGCAGGGCCACGGCCAGGTTGCTTGGTATGGTCCAGGGGGTCGTGGTCCAGATGAGCACCGAGAGCGGAGCTCCCGCAGTCTCCGGGGCAAGGGAGGCCAGGGCGCCGTCGGGAAGCGGAAACTCGACATAGATGGAGGGCGAGGTTTGTTCAAAGTACTCCACCTCGGCCTCGGCCAGGGCCGTCTCGCAGGAGGGGCACCAGTAAATGGGCTTTTTGTGCCGCTTGACCGAGCCACTCTCCATGAAGCGGCAGAGCTCCCGGGCGGTGGCGGCTTCATAAGCCGGGTCCATGGTCTGGTACGGCTCGTCCCAGACCCCGAGGACGCCGAGGCGCTTGAACTCGTTGCGCTGGATGTCCAGATACTTCAAGGCGTAATCGCGGCAGCGCTGCCTGATCTCCTGGATGGTCAAGTCCGGCTTTTTGGCGGACAGCTCATGCTCGACCTTCAGCTCAATGGGCAGCCCATGGCAGTCCCAGCCCGGGACGTACTCGGCCTTTTTCTCCGCCTGGATGTTCTGGGACTTGACGATAATGTCCTTGAGGATCTTGTTCATGGCCGTGCCAAGATGGATGTGGCCGTTGGCGTACGGAGGGCCGTCGTGGAGAATGAAGCGTTCCCGGCCTGAGTTGGCCTCGATCATCTTTCCGTAGGCGTCGATTGATTGCCAGAACTCGATCATGCGGGGCTCGTTCTTCTGCAGGTGCGCCCGCATGGGGAAAGAGGTCCTGGGCAGGTTCAAGGATGATTTATAGTCCGCCATAATGCGGTGCCTCCCTATAGCTGGTCGTGGGTGATGGCAAGCGCTGCAAAGCAAGAAAAGTGGATCAAGAAGGAGCGAAAGTCAACCCAAAGGCAGCATCCTGCCCTGCAGGGCAGGATGCTGCCTTTGATACAGGATGGTACACTGAGAATACTGCTGAACATGGAGGTATTACCGCCAGGGGAGAGCGGCCAGCTTGGGTATCAGGGAGGTCAGCAGCCGGCTCAGTTCATGGCCGGTCCTTTCGGCCTGCTCGACGATGGCCTCGAAGGAGGTCTCCTCCATGCAGTCCGGGAGGTTCTTGTTCGTCAGGCAGGACAAGCCGAGGATCTCGAGCCCCATATGCTTGGCTGCGATGGCCTCGATGACCGTGGACATGCCCACGGCGTCTGCTCCGAGCTGCCTGAAGGCCCTGGTCTCGGCCGGAGTTTCCAGACACGGACCCATGACACCGAGGTAGACGCCGCGCTCCAGGCGGAGCCCCAGGGACAATCCGGTGCGCACGGCCATGTCCTGCAAACGGGTGGGGTAGACCCGGCTCATATCCGGGAAGCGCGGTCCGAGATTGTCGTCGTTCGGCCCCCGGAGAGGGTTGTGGCCGGTCTGATTGATCTGGTCGGACAGGACCATGATGGAGCCGAGGCTGAAGTCCGGGTTAATGGCTCCGGCGGCGTTGGTCAGCACAAGCCTTTTCAGGCCCAGCCCGCCCAGGAGGCGGACGCCCAGGCAGACCTGTTCGGCGGAGTAGCCTTCATAGAGATGGAAGCGACCCTGCAGGGCCAGGACCGGGGTGTCCTTCAGCCAGCCCAGGACCAGCCTGCCGCTGTGGGTCATGACGGTCGATTCCGGAAAACCGGGAATCTCGGCGTAGGGAATGTGCCGGACGGCTTCGAGCCGATCGGCCCATTGCCCCAGCCCGGTTCCCAGGACAATGCCAACGGAGGCTTCTGCAGCCTCCGGCAGCCTGTCACGGACGAAACGGATAGACTCGGCAAGCTGCGCTTCAGCACGCATGTCAGTCTCCTTGGGTTGCTCCATGGGTCTGTGGTTTGCAAAGGGAGGGCTTTTGAGGCATAGTGCAGTTCACAAATCGACAGTACAAACCATCTCGCGCAAGGAGGATCTATGGCCGGAACATACAACAGAGTCTTCCTGGTGGGCCGGCTTGGCCGTGACCCGGAGCTTCGCTATACCCAAAACGGCACCCCGGTGGTTAACTTTCCCATGGCCACTGACGAGAGCTACACGGACAGGGACGGTAACCGACAGGACCGGACCGAGTGGCACCGCATCGTGGTTTGGAGCAAGCAGGCCGAGACCGTATCCAATTACCTGAGGAAAGGGAGTCTGGCCCTGGTGGAAGGCTCGCTGCAGACCCGCAAATGGCAGGATCAACAGGGCCAGGATCGATATACCACCGAGATTAAGGCCCAGCGGGTGGTCTTTCTCGACTCCCAGGCCGGCGGGGCTGCAGCCGCGCCGCAGTCAGGCCAGAAGCAGGCCAGCGAGGATCCCTTCGGCGGCGGGCAAGGCGAATCCGACTCCCTTGGTCCGGCCTTCCCTTCCGAGGCCAGCTCAATGGACGATGTCCCGTTCTGATCACAGATTGCCGGGGAAGGCCTCTCCCGGCAATCTGTGATTTTCTCCTCGAAGCTATATCTCAAAGAGCATTTCCAGATCATCCCGGGTCAAGGACTTCCAATGGTCCTGGCCGGGGATGATCGCATCGGCCACACCCTTCTTCTGCTCCTGGAGCTGCAGGATCTTTTCCTCGACCGTGTTCTCACAGATCAGCTTATAGGAGAAGACCTTCTTGGTCTGACCGATGCGATGGGTCCTGTCGGTGGCCTGATTCTCCACGGCCGGGTTCCACCAGGGATCGTAATGGATGACGTAATCGGCCGCGGTCAGGTTCAGCCCGGTGCCGCCGGCTTTCAGCGAGATGAGGAAGATGGGGATGTCCGGGTTGGTGTTGAACTCCTCAACCTGCTCGTACCGATCCTTGCTGGCGCCGTCCAGATAGGCGAAGGGCACCTTGTTGATGCTCAGCCAGGATCGGATGATGTGCAGCATCTGGACGAACTGGGAGAAGACCAGGACCTTGTGTCCGTCCTCGATGATCCCGTTGACCAGATCCTTGAAGGCATCGAACTTGCCGGAGGGCAGGTTGGTGTTCAGCCCGGGCATGTCCAGCTTGAGCAGGCGTGGGTGGCAGCAGATCTGCCGGAGCTTGAGCAGGGCATCCAGTATGGACATCTGACTCTGGGCCATGCCCTTTTCGTCCACCTTCTGGAGGACCTGGTCCTTGAGCTTCTTGGCCAGGGAGGCGTACAGCTCCTTTTGCTCGTTCTCCAGGGCCGCGTAGTAGACGTTCTCGATCTTGGGCGGCAGATCCTTGGCCACATCGTCCTTGGTTCGGCGCATGATAAAGGGGCGAACCCTGGAGCGGAGGTAGTCCATGGACTCCTGGTCGCCGTCCTTGATCGGCTTGACGAAGCCTTTCTGAAAGGCGTTCTGGGAGCCGAGGAAGCCGGGCATCAGGAACTCGAACAGGGACCACAGCTCCAGGAGGTTGTTCTCGATGGGGGTGCCGGACAGACAGATCCTGAACCTGGATTTGAGCTTGCGCACCGATCGCGCTGTGATGGTGTTGGGGTTCTTGATGTTCTGGGCCTCGTCCAGGATGATGCAGTTGTACTCGTATTTGTTCAGATCTTCAAGATCTCGACGGAGCAGGGCATAGGTGGTGATGATGATGTCGCAGGACGGGATCTCCTTGAAGAGGTTCTCCCGCCGTGAGCCGTAAATGATCAGCTGCTTCATGCCCGGTACGAACTTCGAGGTCTCGCGCTGCCAGTTGGGCAAGACCGAGGTCGGAACGATGACCAGGTTGGGCGCCGGGTTGTCCCCCTTCTCCTTGAGGTGCTGCAACAGGGCCAGGGTCTGCAAGGTCTTGCCCAGGCCCATCTCGTCGGCCAGAATACCGCCGAAACGGTACTCGTGCAGGAAGTTGAGGAAGTCCAGGCCTTCCTTCTGATAGGGCCTCATGGTGGCCTCGATCCCCTGGGGAGGAGAGATGCGCTCGATCTCCTCGAAGCTGTGGATCTTTTCCCGCAGGGAGTTCCAAAAGGAGTCGGTCTGGGCCACGTTGACGTCTTCGATCAGCTTGTCCAGGGCCGGGGCTTCGAACTGCTTGAACTTCTTTTTGGGGGGCTTCTCCACATCCATGCCCAGAGCCCGGAGCTTATGGCTGAGCTTTTTCAGCCAGGACTCCGGCAGGCTGGTGTAGGAGCCGTCCTTGAGCTGTACGTAGCGTTTGCCCTGTACCCAGGCCTTCCATATCTTTTCAATGGGAACCTGGATGTTGTCGTAATCCACGGAGATGTCCAGGTCGAACCAGTTGGCTTCCTCGTCGTCCTTTTCCACCTTGGCCACCACGGTGGGGGCGGTGTGCCGGACCTTGTAGCGGGAGAGGTTCTTTTCCCCGAAGACGCGGTACTTCTCCACGAGCGCGGGGTAAGCGTCGAGCAGAAAATTGATGGCCTCCTCAGGCTCGAGGAACCAAATGGCGTTGCTTCGAGGCTGGAAGCTCATCTCGGTCAGCTTGTTCAGCAAGTCCTCCTCCTGCTTCTGCTCGCGCCTGAGCAGGAACGACTTGCCTTCGTACTGATAGCTGCCGGTCTGAAGCTCCGGGTTCGGTCCCTGCAGGGGAATTTCGCCGTGCTCAGTCCGGTAGGTGTTCTCGATCTCCAGAGTCAGCAGGCTGCCCTCCTCATTGAGGAAGAGCTTCGGATCGTACTCGGCCGGCACGAAGATCGGCTTCATCCGCTCCAGGAACTCTTCCTGGCCGTAGAGGTTGGAGGAGGGGATCTTCGTCCAGACCCGGTCCAAAAACTCGGACAGCTCGGCATGCGGCACGATGGGCGGCTCGTCAATGAGCTCCTGGATCAACCGGGTGTTCAGGTTGGTCAGCACCGGGTAGAAGGTCCTCTTCCAGAGCACCCATAAGGGCATTTGCCCAAAGAAGTACGGGCTCTCCCCGGAGATGGAGAAGGGCATCTTGTCCTCTTGGCTGAGCATGAGCTCGAAGCTCAGGCCATCTTCGGAGATGCAGGGCTTCAGCTGGAGCCGCATGGTCTGTGCTTCAATACGCACCGGCTGGTCCGTATCCTCCCAAAAGAGGTAGTGCTCATCCTTGATGGAGGACAGAAACCAGGAAAGCAGCCCTGGAGGGAGCTCGACCCTGTGGCCGCGATAGTCGAGGTACTGGCCGACTTGGTAAGCGATTTGAGGGAGCTGCGGGGAGAGCTCGCTCCACTCCGGGTTGTTGATCAGCTGCTCCAGAGTGACTTGATTCTGGACCTTGGACAGCCCGGACTTGTTCTGCCTGGCCCGGAAAAAGGCCACTTGAAGCCTCTCCGGCTCAGGGTAGAAGCGGAAGATGAGGTAGTTGTTCCCCGGTTCCGGTTCGGGTACTGTGGCAAAGAAGGGTCTGAAGCTATGACGCCAGTCTGTCCGGGGCTTGGGGGCCTCCTGGTCCTGATTGTCGTCCAGGGAGCGCAGCAGCTTGAGCATGGTGGCCCCGACATGGGGGCAGATGCCCGAAAAGGAGTCCGGGCAATTGCAAAAGAAGTTGACTGAGCCTTGGTTGAGGTTGATGCCTATCTCGGGGTTATAGATCTGAAAGTCATCGCTTTGGATGCGGCCGTCGATATCCCAGTAGCTGTCGCGCTTCTTCAAATCGAGCTTTTGTATCTCGCTTCCTGACAGCAGCGACTCGGAGCTCTCCAAGATGTATTCGGGAATGCTTTCGGCCAAGAAGTGATGCATGATCTCCTTGACCTTGGTCTCTTCATGACTGGACATAGAGCGGCTACCTCGTGCGCCTCCTCGAATTGTACTGTTTATACGCTTCGTTGAGCCTCTGCAGAGGCTCGGGTTGCGATGAAAAGAATAACTTTCTGATTTTATTGGTTTTCTTTATAGCGCTACCCGCTGGTTGTGTTTATTAGAACGACAATCGAATTGTATATATCAAAAGTGTTTTTTTGACAAGGGGGTCTGACAAATTGTTCGACCCATGTTGAACCGAAGGCCGTGGAGCCGAAAAAGCTTGCTGATGACATTGTTTTTTCAATGATTAATGTATATTTTGGAGCGGATCCGGGCAAAAGGAAACGCTGATCATGATCAGGATAAACGAAATATTGGACAAAGCGTCCGAGTACCTGAACGACTCGGACCTGGCCCTGATCCAGAAAGCCTATGTCTACTCGGCTTCGGTCCATTCCGGCCAGGTCCGCCTGTCAGGCGAGCCCTACCTGTCGCATCCCCTTGAGGTAAGCAATATTCTGACCAACCTGCATCTGGACGCCTCGACAGTTTCGGCTGGGCTGCTGCATGACGCCGTCGAGGATACCGGTGTCAAGGTCGAGGAGATCCAGGAGCATTTCGGCGAAGAGGTTGCGGCCATTGTCAATGGAGTGACCAAGATCGGCAAGATGACCTTTACCTCCAAGGAGGAGGCTCAGGCCGAAAACATCAGGAAGATGATTCTGGCCATGGCCAAGGACATCCGCGTCATTCTGGTCAAGCTGGCCGACCGTCTGCACAATATGCAAACCCTCGAGCACCAGAACCCGGTCAAGCAGCAGCTCATCTCCCAGGAGACCCTGGAGATATACTCCCCTCTGGCTCACAGGCTGGGCCTCTATCGGATCAAGGTCCAGCTCGATGATCTGAGCCTGAAGTACCTGCGGCCGGACGTCTACCGTCAGATTGAGCAGGGGATCAGCAAGCAGCGCCGATTCGGCAAGGAGTATATCGACAAGGTCATCGACAGGCTGCAGGAGATACTTGACGAAAACGGCATCGATGGACGGGTGAATGGCCGAATAAAGCACGTATACAGCATCTTCGACAAGATGCAGAAGCAGAACCTCAGCTTCGAGCAGGTCTACGATCTCGTGGCTTTCCGGGTCGTTCTCAAGTCCGTGAAGGACTGCTACGCCGTGCTCGGACTGATCCACGCCAACTGGAAGCCGCTCCCCGGTCGCTTCAAAGACTACATCTCCATGCCCAAGGGCAACATGTATCAGAGCCTGCATACCACGGTCATCGGTCCTGGCGGGGAGCATATCGAGATCCAAATCAGGACCGAGGAGATGCATCAGATCGCCGAGTACGGAGTGGCCGCCCACTGGAAGTACAAGGACTCTTCGGACTTCAAGCCCAGGGACGAGGAGCGCTTCCACTGGCTGCGGCACATCCTGGACTGGGAGCAGGAGCTCAAGGACCCCAGGGAGTTCATGGCCTCCTTGAAGGTCGACCTCTTCCAGGATGAGGTCTACGTCTTTTCCCCCAAGGGCGATGTCCTCGACTTGCCGGCCGGAGCCACCCCGGTCGATTTTGCCTACCTCATCCACACCGAGGTGGGCAACCACTGCTCCGGAGCCAAGGTCAACGGCAAGCTCGTGCCCCTGGACACCCAGCTCCAGAACGGCGATACCGTCGAGATCATCACCAATCAGAACCGCAAGCCCAGCCGGGACTGGCTCAAGTTCGTCAAGACGGCCAAGGCCAGGACCAGGGTCAAGCATTGGATCCGCACGGAAGAGCGCGCCCGATCCATCTCCCTGGGCAGGGAGATGTTGGAGAAGGAGGGCCGGCGAATGGACATCAACTTCTCCAAGGCCGTCAAGAACGGCCAGGTGGAGCCCATCGCCGAGGAGTTTTCCTTTAAAAGCGTTGACGACTTGCTTTCCGCGGTGGGTTATGCCCGGATTACCCCGAAGCAGGTCTTGCGCCGGCTGGTGCCCAAAGAGCGGCTGAACGGCGAGAAGAAGGCGGCCACGGCGGCCAAGGAAGAGAAGAAGAAGGAAAAGGAGAAGGACCAGAAGAAGGTCTCCAAGGAAGGCGTGAGCATCAAGGGTGTGGACGATGTCCTGGTGCGCTTCGCCAACTGCTGTCAACCGGTGCCAGGGGATCCCATCGTCGGGTATATCAGCCGGGGCAGGGGCGTCATCGTGCATCGGGCGGACTGCGCGAATGTCAAGCAGTTCGCCCCGGCCAGGCTGGTCAATGTCTCCTGGGCCGGAGACGAGAATGTGGTCTATCCGGCCACGATCAAGCTGCTCTGCACCAACAAGAAGGGCGTCATGGCCGAGATTGCCGGGCTTCTATCCAACGAGGACGTCAACATCGAGTCCGGAACCTTCTCCTCAGCCGTGGACGGTCGGACGCAGATCATACTGAACATCGAGGTCAATGACTCGGCTCATCTCTATCGGACCATCGAGAAGCTCAGTCAGCTGGAGCATGTCCAGGAAGCGGTTCGAACCTCCAGCAAGGAGGCCCGGGCGGCAGAGTAGCCAAGGCAGCCCAGTGGTCAGGCACGGTGCTTTTCAAGCAAAGCGGCTTGTCTGGCAGCGAGCTGTTCGCTGAGGTGAACCGGGTAGGCCTCTGCCGCCGGCGAGAGGTACCGAAGAGGCTCAGGCAGGAGGCTCATCTCCCTGGCAGCTCTGTGCCTGATGTCCTCCAAGGTCTCTTGGCTTTCGGGCAGCCTGGCCCCGCCAGCCATGACCTTTCGCAGGAGCGGCCGTCCGTCCTGTTTTTCGTCGTGGCCGCAGAGCACATCTCCGACCATTGTGCCGTTCTCCTCGAGGCGGTAGACCTGCTTCTGACCCGGCAAGGTCTCCTTGCCCGGGGAAATCTTGATCTTGTCCTCATCAGCGTAAGCTGTCAGCTTGTAGACCATGTCAAGGTAAGGGGCGTCCTCGGAGACCCCCATCTTGGTCCCTACCCCGAAGCCGTCAACCGGCGCGTTCTGCCGAATGATCCTGGCCACCCCGTGCTCGTCAAGCCCGCCGCTGGCGAAGATCTTGACCTGGTAGAGCCCGGCCGAGTCCAGCTTGCGGCGCACGTTCACGGCCAGCTCGGCCAGGTCGCTCGAGTCGATGCGCACCCCCGAGATGGAGAAGTCCTCGCCGAGGGTCTCGGTCAGCTCGATGATGGTCTCGACGGCTCTCAAGCTGTCGTAGGTGTCGATGAGCAGAATCGTTCCTGGGTAGATTTCTGCGAAGGAACGGAAGGCTTCACGCTCATCAGCAAAGATCTGCACATAGCTGTGGGCCATGGTGCCGTAAACCGGAATGGAGTAAAGCTTGCCAGCGAGAACATTGCTGGTTCCGGTCACTCCAGCCGCGTAGAAGGCCCTGGCGGCCTTTAAGCCGGCATCGGCCCCGTGAATCCGTCTCAATCCAAAGTCGACGACGTTCCTGTCTTTGGCCGCATGGACCACCCTGGCCGCCTTTGAGGCGGCCACGGTCTGGAGGTGGACCTGATTCATGATGAAGGACTCCAGCAGCTGAGCCTGGGCAATGGGGGCCTTGACCTCGAGGATGGGCTCGTTGGCAAAGACCGGGGTGCCTTCGGGAACGGCAAAGACATCGCCGGTGAAGGCAAAGGAGCGGAGCCGGTGGAGGAAATCCTGTCCGAACAACCCGAGGGACTCCAGGTAGGCCACGTCTTGGTCGGAGAAGCGCAGCCCTTCCAGATAGCTCACCACGTCCTCGAGGCCGCAGGCCAGCAGAAAGTTGCGTTCCTCTGGGAGCTCCCGAACGAAGAGGCTGAAGACGGCTTCGCGGTCGAAGCCGAGCTGATCATAGGCCTGGAGCATGGTCAGCTCATAGAGGTCAGTCATCAGCGCCAGATTGGAGTTGAAGCTGTCAGCGGGCTGATTCGGCATGGCCTCCATCCGTTGGCTTTGGGTATGAAAAAAATGCTCTAAGGTGCTGATTTTTTATGCGCTGGGCGGCCAGGCGGCTCGTTTGTTTCCATATGGTCCGAGACCTTGAACCTCCAGGTGCCCTTGCTGTCATCCGAGGCCACGGGACTTCACGGATCGAATACTGAGCCGTTGGCTGTCTCTCTGGCCTGTGCCGCGATGGAACCTGCACTCGTCCCCAGCCGCCCAGCGCTTTTCCATGCTTGGTCACGCCTTAGAGGCATGGGGTTTGCGTGCTCATGCAGGTTTAGGAAGAGAGCAGGGTTGCGCCGTGCCGGCGCAAGGTCTCGATGGCCTCGGACCGGCCTTCCGGGCTGACGGCGCGGCAGCCGTCGAGAAGGACCATGGTGGTGAAGCCCTCGGCCACGCTGTCCAGGGCCGTGGCCAGGACACAGATATCCAGGGCCAGGCCGGCCAGCCATATCCGGCGAACGCCCTTGCCGGCCAGGTGAGTCGCCAGCCCGGTTTGGTCGAAGGCCGAGTTCTGGTCCTGGTCGAAGCGGACCCCTTTGGTCACGATGGAGGCCTCTTTCGGAACATGCAGCTTGGGATGAAAGGCCGCGCCTTCCGTGTCCTGAAGGCAGTGGACCGGCCAGGTTCCGCCCTGGGAGGTAAAGCTGGGGTGCTCGGCCGGATGGAAGTCGCGGGAGAGGTAAACCGGAAATCCGCGTTCCACCGCCGAGTCTATCCAGACGTTGACCACAGGGATCACGGCGTCCCCTTCGGGTATGGGCAGAGCCCCTCCAGGGCAGAAGTCGTTCTGGATGTCGACGATGATGAGTGCGTCGCCTGCTTGGATCTGTTCGGCGGAAGGATGCATGGTACCTCCCGGAAGGCGTCGTTGCTGCCGTGAGCAGGCAGCCGAAGGCCGGCGGCCCCAAGAGCGAGGCCCTCCGAAGAGCGGCGCTTCGGAGGGCCTCTCGAAAGATGGTCGGGATGGCAGGATTCGAACCTGCGGCCTCAGCGTCCCGAACGCTGCGCTCTAGCCAGACTGAGCCACATCCCGATAAAATGAAAATATTAGTACAATGAGCTTCGCTTGGCAAGGGAATGGCCCTGATTTTTTTATCTTGCGTTCAGTTGGAGACTATCCTAGACTTGCTCGGCATGTGGAGGATGACAGGTTCCAATCGTCCCGCCTTATTCGTTTCGATACTGAAGACCAGCAACCTCTTGCCAAGGTTGTGGCATGGAAAGCTCCCACAATACCATACTCGTAGCCGATGATGAAGAGAGCCTGAGAGAGATCTGCATCGAGGCGCTTCAAGATGCCGGATACAAGGTCCTTGAAGCCGCCAACGGGCAAGATGCTTTGGATGTTCTGCATTCCCAGTCCGTGGATCTGGTGCTCTCGGATATGCGCATGCCGGTGCTGGACGGCATGCAGCTCTTGGAGAGGATCGTCCAGGAAAAGCTCGATGTGGACTTCCTGGTCATGACTGGCTTCGGGACGATTGAAACGGCCGTGGAGACGATGAAGAAAGGCGCCTTGGATTACCTGCCCAAGCCTTTTGACATCAGCCATCTCATGCTCAAGGTGAATAAGGCCTTGGAGCAGCGCAAGCAGAGGGAGGAACGGAGGAACTTGAACAACCTGGTCCGGGTGCTCAAGCTGAGCAAGGACCTGAATAACCAGCTCGAGCTCTCCACCCTGCTCAACGAGTTCATCTTCCACTTGGAGCGAAACTTCTCACCGAAAAGCGCCGGCATCTTTCTCAAAAAGAACGAAGGCTCGGAGCTCCAGCTCGTCAGGACTCGCGGGAAGCTCCTGCGCTCGGACCCGAAGGTCATCGGCTGCGTCCGGCGAATCTGCCAGACAGTCCTGGAAAGGCAAAGCTCCAAGCTGATCGACCCCTTCATCATTCACGGCGATCCGGATTTTGAGTACCTGCTCCAGGAGAAGAGCTTTCCCTACTCGGTGATGGCCGCCCCCATGTTCAATAAGGATCAATCCATTGGCGTCGTGCTCCTCCTGCGCGAAGACAGCGATGAGCTCTATACGCCGGAGGCTTTGCAGCTCCTGACGGTCTTCGCTTCCCAGACCGCCTCGGCTATTGAGAATGCCCGCCTCTACGGCCAGATGCGGGAAATGAACAATGAGATCATCCGTTCCTTTGCTCAGGCGGTCGAGGCCAAGGATATCTATACCCGGGGGCATTCAGATCAGGTGGCCTATTACGCCACCAGGCTCGGCCGCCGACTCGAACTGAGCAAGCAGGAGCTCGACCATCTCTATCTTGCCGGCATTGTTCACGACATAGGGAAGATCGGGGTGCCTGATCACATCCTGAATAAGCCCTCCCATCTCACCGAGGATGAGTACGCCATCATGAAGAAGCACCCGGAGGTGGGCATCAACATCCTCAATCAAGTCGGCAGCCTGCAAGACATCCTTCCAACCATCTACCATCATCACGAGAGGATTGACGGGACTGGCTATCCTGACGGTTTGACCGACCAGCAGATCCCTTTTCTGGCCAAGGTCATCAGCGTCGTGGACGCCTTCGAGGCCATGAGCTCCGATCGCGCCTATAGGACGGCCCTGCCTGTGGAAAGGGTCAAGGATATTCTCATTGACGGGGCCGGACGGCAGTGGGACAAGGAGCTCGTCTCCGTCTGGATCACCATCGTTGACTCGGAGCAGCTTCCCTCGATGTAGTGCGGCCGCCTGGCCAGACCCCGACCCAGGGTCGGCCGTGCCCCCCATCTCTAAGGAGTATGTTTGCGTGATCACTGTCCTCGTGGTTGACGATTCCGCCTTCATGCGCAAAGCCATAAGCTCCATGCTGGAGAAGGACGGAGATATTCAGGTGGTCGGCAGCGCCAGGAACGGCCAGGAGGCTTTGGACAAGATCAGGAGCCTGGATCCCGATGTGGTCACCCTGGACATCGAGATGCCGGTCATGGACGGCTTGAGCGCCCTGAGGCACATTATGATGGAGGCGCCACGGCCTGTGCTCATGGTCAGCTCCTTGACCACGGAAGGTGCCGAGGACACCTTGAAGGCCATGGAACTCGGGGCCGTTGACTTCATCCCCAAGCAGCTGTCCAAGGTCTCTCTCGATATCGTCAAGATCGAGGATGATCTGCGTCGAAAGGTCAAGACCGTCGCCAAGCGCAAGTTCAAGGCCATACCACAGGCCAGGAGGAAGAGCGCTCCGGCTCGGCAGCAGGCAGTGCCTTCGAAACGCCGGGGAGCGCAAATCCGGGATATTGTCGCCATCGGGGTATCCACCGGGGGGCCGCCGGCCGTCCAGAAGATTATATCCAGCCTGCAGTCCGATTTTCCCGCCTGCGTGCTCATTGCTCAGCATATGCCGGCAGCCTTTACCGGAGCCTTCGCCAAGCGTCTCAACGACGTCTCCAGCCTCCAGGTCAAGGAAGCCCAGACGGGTGATAGGATTGAAAAGGGCCGGGTCTATATTGCTCCGGGCGGTCGCCATTTGAAGATTAATCAAAAAGTCTCGCATATTCAGCTCGAGATAGCCACCGAGCCAGACGACGTTCTCTACAAGCCGTCGGTTGACGTCCTCATGGAATCAGTGGCCGGTGGTGTCGGCAAGCGGGGCCTGGGAGTCATCCTGACCGGTATGGGCAAGGATGGGCTCCTGGGGATCCGGGTGCTGAAGCGCAAGGGCGGCAAGGCCCTGGCCCAAAGCGATTCCACCTGCGTGGTCTATGGAATGCCGCGGGCCATTGTTGATGAAGGCTTGGCAGACGGTGTCGTGGACATCGACGATATGGCCGAGTCGATTGTTGCCCACCTCTATCAGTAGTGCAGCCTCGTCCACCGCCTTCAGCTCAAACCATCCCTTCTGCCCGAATCCAAAGGAAAGAAGGCCTCCTTGCTGATCTTCATCGAAGGCACTTCCAGCCCCTTTGTCCCTGCAGCTCCTGGTCCTTTTCTTGCATAAATACCATGCGGTTTCCTGAGACAGCCGGGGTGCGGATGAGTCTGTCTGATTCGGCCGGGTCTGAGCACCCTGATGATCCGTTGCGGGCTGTGGATCCACTCGGTTTATCAGGCAGCCCAATGACGAGAATCCGCGGCTCCGGTGACGGAAATGAGGAAAACCAAAAGCGTGCCCGGGCTTGTTGGGAGTAGACCGAGGATGGTGGGTAAGCACAGGTGTCAAGAGATTGTCGAAAGGCTGAGCGCCGGAGACATGGAAAGCCTCCGGGACTCGGCCTTTGCTGCAGGGGATGAGAGCTGCCGTGAGGCCATACCGGCCTTAACCGAGCTTTTGCGCAGCGAGCATCTCGGCGTCCAGGAAGCAGCCGAGCTGGCCTTGAAAAAGCTGGGAGGCAGCCGAACCATTCATTTCCTGACGCCCTTGCTGCGTTCAGAGTCTCCTCCGGTTCGCAATGTGGCCGTGGACATCCTCCGGGACATCAGTGATCAGGATCTGGACAGCATCGTCGATCTGCTCTTTGATGACGATACCGATGTTCGTATCTTCGCGGCGGACATTCTGGGCCATGCCGGCAGCATCATGGTTGTCAGCCCCCTGTGCAACTCCCTGCTCAAGGACACGGATCCGAACGTCCGGTATCAGGCTGCTGTTAGCCTGGGCCAGCTGGCCTATCACGAGGCCTCCAGCTGCCTGAAGAAGGCCCTGGACGATGAGGAGTGGGTTCAGTTCGCGGTTATAGAAGCCCTGAAGAAGATCAGGGACGAGTCGTCCCTGGTCGCACTGACCAGTACCTTGGGGCAGAAATCAGAGCTGGTGGACTCCATGATCATCGAAGCCTTGGGGGAAACGGGCTCCTTTAAGGCGGTGCCGCTTCTGCTGAACAAGCTGGATCAAGCCGATGTGCCCCTGCGTAATAAGATCATCCAGGCTCTGGTCGGCATACTCGGAGAAAGGACGCAGAGCCTTCTGACGAAGCTGTCCCGGGAGACCTTCTTTGAGTACTTGCTGACGGCCCTCGAGGATGAGGACCCGGATATTCAGGATGCCGCCGTCCAGGGTTTGGAGTATTTTGGCGGTCAGTCGGCCTCCCGAAAGATCCTCGGATTCGCCTGCCATCTCGACGAGGAGATTGAGCCCGATAGGCTGTCCGGAGCCATTGGCGCGCTCCAACGCATCGGCTTCAACGAGGCCCTCGAGGAGGCGGTCCGTTCAGAGGACGAGACCTTGGCAGCCAGGGCCATCGCTGTCCTCACCAAGCTCGATTCCCTGGAGGCCAGGCGACTGCTCATGGAGATCTTCTGGGCCATGGACAGGGATGCTCAGCGGCAGATCAGCCAAGCCTTGCGCTTCCGCTCGGGCCCGGAGGCCAGGGACTTCTTTCAGCGGATTCTTGAGGACCATTCCGACGGAACAGTTATCAAGAGCGCCCTGCTCTTTCTGGGCAAAGGCCTGAAGGATGTCAGCGCGGACCGCTCTGTGCTCCAGTTCCTCTGGCATCGCTTTCCAGACGTCCGCGAAGCGGCTTTGGAGGCTTGCATCTTCCTGGGAACGGATCCGATCATCGAGCAGCTCCGGAGCATGACCCGCAGCACGAAGACCGAGGAGCGGCTCTATGGCTTCTATGGGCTCGGCCAAATGCCCGGAATCGAGCGAACGGACGTCCTGCGCCAGGGGTTGTACGATGAAGAGGCCGAGGTCCGTCGGGCTGCGTTGGAAGCCTTGGCTGCCTCATGCGACGACGATCCGTCGATCATTTCTGAGATCAGCGATTTCCTCGGGGACGAGAGCCGGGATGTCCGGCTCGCCGTTGTCTCTTCCCTGGCGCAGCTTCCGGCCGGTCAGGCCGTTCCCCTCCTCGAGCCTGCCCTGGAGGATGAGGATGACTGGGTCAGGATCCGGGCTCTGGAGGGGCTGGTTCGTTTGGGCTATGAAGGCTCTTTGCCCATGATCGCCAAGCTGCTCGAGAGCGAGAACACCTTGCTGCAAATCAAAGCAATTGAAGCGTTGAGCAGCATCGGCGGGGAGGATGCCTTCCAGATGCTGCTGTCGCTCCTCGATGTCGAGGATGCTGAGGTTCGCGCTGCGGCTGAGAACGCGTTGTTCAAGATCCGCTAAGCCACTCTGCCTCCGGGACCGGCCCGTTCGCTGCCGGTTTTCCTGAGGAAGGATGTATGCAATGAATGGACCGGTCTCCAAATCGACCACCTTGCGCAAAGATCTCGAGATCAGCGATTCCGAGTTTGAGCAGCTGCGCGACTTCATCTATCAGCAGACCGGCATTGCCATCAGCGACAATCGAAAGTACCTGCTGGAAAATCGACTCATAAACCGCTTGAAGGAGCACAATCTCAACTCCTTCGGCGAGTACTACTACTTCTTGAAGTACGATCCAGGCCGGCGTCAAGAGCTGAACCGGCTCTATGCGGTCATAACCACGAACGAAACGAGCTTCTACCGCAATCCGCCGCAGATGAAGCTCTTCCAGGAGACCATCCTGCCGCGGGTCCTCGCCCGCAAGCGCAAGGCCAGGGACAGAACGCTCCGAATCTGGTCGGCAGGCTGCTCTACTGGAGAGGAGCCTTACACCCTGGCCATTATTCTGCACGAAGTCCTCGGTCGGGAGCTGCCTTTTTGGGATATTCGCATAACCGCCAACGACTTGTCCGAGGATGTCATCCAGAGCGCCAAGCGCGGGGTGTACTCGGAGTATACCCTGCGCTCGACGCCCGAGGAGATCCTCAAGCGCTACTTCTCTCGAAACGGCGACGGACGCTTCAGCATCGTGCCGGAGGTCAGCAAGCTCGTCACCTTTGGGATAATCAATCTGAGTGACCGCTTCCAGCTCAAGCGGATCGAGCGTTCGGATGTCGTCTTCTGCCGCAATGTGATCATCTACTTTGACGAAGACATGAAGCGGCAGGTCATCAATGGAATTTACGATAACCTCGTTTCCAGCGGATACTTGTTTGTGGGACATTCCGAATCCCTGCATAACATTTCCAGGGCCTTCAAGCCCTGTCACTATCCAGGAGCCATGGTCTACAAGAAGGAGGGATGATGGGTACTGAGGAGGATCGTCGACAATACCACCGGTGGCAGAAGGAGCTGCGCGTCGAGCTGAGCGAGCTCAGCTTCTCTCAGGGGAATCAGCCGACCATCTCCACGCGGTGTCTGAATGTCAGCGCTGGAGGGCTTCTGCTCGAGTCGCCGCAGTTTTTCAACATCGGCGACAGGGTCCAGGTCAAGCTCTTCGTGCCCAGGCTGAACCGCTATCATCCAAGCTACTTTAAAGTCTTTGAAAGTTCGACCGATCAGAATCTTATAGCCGTGGCCGAGGTGGTTCGCCTCGAAGAGAAGATCCCGTTTCAAAAGTACTTAGTGGGCATACGTTTCCTGGATATTTATGAAGACGATTGGCGCGCCTTGTTCAGAATCATCCAAAACGAGGCCGCAGACTAGTGTTGCGTTCCTTAAATACGTTTATTCAAAATTTCCTTTTCTTAACGCGACACTTGGCCGGACGAAGGTCCGGCCCGCCCCTGCACTCACTTTCCCGTTGCTCTGAGTGAACCCTATTCAGAGGCGGGATCTTCCTCTTGCACAGAGAGAATGCACCCATTGAGGGGGAAAGTGAGTGCAGGGGCGTAAGCGAGCCGGAAACCACATTTTCCGGCGAGGCGATCTTTCCAGAAATACCTCTGTATTTCTGGAACATTGCACTAGCTGATGGGAAGCTGCGCTGGACTGCCCTGAGCAGGTGGCCGCAGAGGTGTCAATCAGACCAAGACGTGCCGAGTCATCATGGGAAATCGTGAGCTGGCGGTTCTAGCCGTGGCCAATCAGAAGGGCGGAGTCGGTAAGACAACCACCGCCTTGAGCCTTGCTGCGGCCTTTTCTCTCCAGGGCAGCAAGACCTTGGTTCTCGATCTCGATCCCCATGCTTCGGCCACCATCCATTTGGCTTTCGATCCGGACGGCGGAGGGGGCTCGGTCATAAACCTCTTCAACGGATCGAGCTCCAGCGAAATCTGGCAGCACAATATTCGCCGGGAGGACTGGCTCCTGTTTGATTTTGTGCCCGGAAGCATCCGCCTGTCCGATCTGGAAACCGACCTCAAGGACCTCCAGGGCAAAGGTATCCTGCTGCAGCGCAGCCTGAAGCACATTCTTCCCGAGTACGACTACATCATTCTGGATTGTCCGCCGCAGCTGGGGGTGATTCTGGTCAATGCCCTGGTGGCCTCCAACTTGACCATAATTCCCATCCAAACGGAGTTCCTCGCCCTGCACGGTTTGAGGTTGCTTTTTGATACCATGCGCATGCTCAATAAGGCCTTGCCGGAGCCCATACACTATAAGGCCCTGGCCACCATGTACGACCGCAGGGTCAGCGCCAGTCACCGGGTTTTTTCCATCCTTCGCCGAAAGCTCGGGGAACGTATCTTCTCCACGGTCATTCACGTGGATACCAAGCTCAGGGAGGCCAGCGCTCAAGGCAAGGTCATCTTCGATATTGCACCTAAGTCCCAGGCCAGCCGAGAGTATCTGCAGCTGGCCAAGGAGATCGCCCAGCTATGAAAAGCCCCGAAGCGTATCTCGAGGAGAAGGTGGTTCTGCCGGACCGGGACCGATCTGAACAGGAGAGCCCGTCATTGGAGCAGGCCTTTCTGGCGCGGTACTTCTCCGGTACGGGCGGCGAGCCACCTGCTGATGAGCCCCTGCCTGAGGCCAGTCCGGAGCAGGTCCAGATCGAGCCGGCCCGGGATCGGACCGTGGAGCATCCGGTTGCGCGCATGCGCATCGTCGAAGCACCGCCGGAGCCGGTTCAGGAGCAGGACGCCAGCGAGGAGCCCGAGATGGCTCATGAGCAATCAAAGTTCGTGGGCTTCTTTATTCATGGCCAGGAGTACGTCGTGCCCATTCAGGACGTGCAGGAGGTCATCAAGCGCATCCCGCCGACCAGGCTGCCGCTGTCCCCGGACTTTGTCAGCGGGATTATCAATCTGCGAAGCACGGTGACCCCCCTGGTGGACCTGGCCAGGCTGATGGGCAAGGAAGCTGGAGCTGTCCAAGACAAGGAGTTCATCATCGTCTGCCGTGAGAGGGGTTTTCAGCTCGGCCTGGAAGTGGAACGCATCAGCACCATGTACCATGTGGAGTCCGATCAGATCGAATGGTCCATCGACGCCCACTTGGAGGGTCAGAACGGCTTCCTTTCCGGCCTGATCAAGGGCCATGCCCTGATCGGGATCATCGATGTCAAGGCCATGGCTGAGGCCGTTGTCCAAGGTTCATAGAGCCGTGCCGCCGTCAAGCAATACGCGCCTGCTGAGGCAAGCGGGTCATGAACAAAGGGCTTGGCTGCCAGGTTGCCGAACGCAGATTTTCTTGCGGTACAGGCCAGAGTGACAGCCGACAGCTCAATATTCGATCCGTGGAGTATCTTGGCCTCGGATGAAAGGTATAGCGCCTGAGGAAGGCACCATGATGGCCGGCGAGTGAATGGCCAGGACCGGATAGAAGGTTCTTGCCCCAAGGGAAAATGACATGACACGGCATATTCTGATTGTCGACGACTCGAAAACCGTCCGGAACCTCGTGGCCTTCATCATGAAGCGCGAGGGCTACAAGGTTTTGGCCGCGGAGGACGGTCTGGACGGGCTGGAAAAGCTGTTCGCCGCCGAGGACGGGGTCGATCTGGTCATCTGTGATGTGAACATGCCGAGGATGGACGGGTTCACCTTCATACAAAATATTCGAGAGCACGATACTTTCAGGGACCTTCCGGTCATCGTTTTGAGCACCGAAGGCCAGGAAAGCGACATAGAGACGGGCATGCGCCTCGGTGCGGATATCTACATGGTCAAGCCGGCTCAGCCGGAGACGCTCGTACGCAATGTGAAAATGCTTTTGGGACAATAGCAACACGCTAAACGGACGAGATGCTCGCCTTCATCTCGTCACTTCTGCCAAGGGTGATCTATGTTGGATCAGGAAGTTGTGGCTGATTTCATCGCCGAGGCCAGAGAGCACCTGGAGACCATCGAGCCGAGCTTGCTTGAGCTGGAAAAGAACCCTGGCAAGCTGGATATTCTCAATGATATCTTCCGTCCGATGCATTCTTTGAAGGGAGCTTCCGGGTTCCTCAATCTGACCAAGATCAATCACCTCGCGCACAAATCGGAGAACGTCCTCGATGCTTTACGTAAAGGCAGCCTCTCCAACGATGCCGACATTATGGACGTGATACTCTCCGCTACGGATATCCTGCGGCAAATGCTGGACAATTTGGAGAATCACGGGGACGAAGGCCAGGTCGATGTCGAGCCTCTGGTCGAGCAGCTCGATAAGTATATGCAGCAGGAAAGAGAGGCAGGCCAGGCCAGCTCGGGCCATACCGAGAGCGGACCCGGCGACGGGGCAGGAATGGAAGGACAGGAGCAAAGCGCTGGACTGGCCGATCAGCCGGAAAGCTATGATCTGAAGGTCAGCAGTCCCGAGCATCTTTCTGATTTCCTTGAAGAGGCACGGGAGATCGTGTCCAACCTGAACAGCTGTCTCCTCGAGCTGGAGCGCGGCGGGTCAGACACCCAAGGCCTGGTCCAGGATGCCTTTCGGTACTTCCACAATCTCAAGGGCAACAGCGGCTTAATTGGCCATGCCGAGCTCAATGCCGTCACACATGAGGCCGAGAGCATCCTGAACAGCTTCCGGTCGGCCGAGATCATTCCGGACGCCCCGACGGTCGATGGCCTGCTCAAGGCGGTCGACGTGCTGGAGACGCTCATCTCGGCAATCGACCAGGATCGCGGCTCGGTCAGGCCTGTCGATATCCAGGAGATTCTTGATCGTCTGCAGCAGATCAGCTCGCAGACTGGGGGTAGCTCTGGAAGCCTGGCCGCCGGAGGCGAAGCGGGAGCGGTGGTCGAAGCGCAAAGCAGCGGGGGACCAGGCGCCTCAGCTGATCAGTCCTTCGATCCTGAGGATGTGCAGGTCTTTGTCCAGACGGTCGAGCAGCAGCTCGAGACCATAGGCACGGCCATGGACAGCTTGGCCCGGGACGACTCCGAGACCGAGTCCATCGATGCCCTGCACCGCTCCCTGGTCGGCCTGCAAAACGCCTGTGCCTACATGGAGTTTGAGGATCTCAAGGTGTATGCAGAGCGGACGGCCAATCTTGTGGATCAGGCCCGCAAGGCCGGCCAGGGCTTCGCCATGGTTCTGCCGATCATGGAGCAGGAGGTGGACATCCTCAAGGATATGCTGGCCAGTGTCCTGGATGGTTTGAAGGTTCCTCCCGGTGGTGCGGGGGATGCGCCTGAAGCAGAAAGCCGGCCGCCTGCAGATGCGGGCGATGACGGCAGAGGTGATGCGCAGGGTGAGCTGGAGGCTTCAGGCGCGGAGGCTCCAGGAGGTCTCAAGGGGCCTGTTGCTGCTGAGGCTGCCGAGCCGGTTTGCGGCGATGACCGCTCGGGCTCCAAGACCGCTGCGGCAGAAGCCACGCAAGATGCCGATCCTGGTGCTCCTCCTTCTTCCGGGGGCCAAGCCAAGGCCAAGACCGCGTCGACCATCAGAGTCGATCACGAAAAGCTCGATCATTTGATGAATCTGATCGGCGAGCTGATCATCAACCGCAACCGCTTCGCCCTGATCACCAAAGAGCTTGAGGAAGGCCGGGAAACTGGCGAGGTGGTTCAGCACTTGGCTGAAAGCACCGATGCCATGGCCAGGATATCCAACGACCTGCAGGACACCATCATGCAGGTTCGTATGGTCCCGGTTCGAAGCGTTTTTTCGCGTTTTCCGCGTCTGGTCAGGGACTTGAGTCGAAAGAGCGGCAAAGAGGTCGAGCTCATCACCGAGGGGGAAGAGACCGAGCTGGATAAGAGCGTGGTCGAGGCCATCGGTGATCCGCTGGTTCACCTGATCAGAAACGCCGTGGACCACGGCCTGGAAAGCGCCGAAGAGCGAGAGGCCGCCGGCAAAAGGCACAAAGGCCGGATATGGCTGCGGGCCTCCCATGAGGGCAACTCGGTGGTCATTCAGGTCGAGGACGACGGCAAAGGCATCAATCCGGAGCGCATCCGCGATAAGGCCGTCGAAAAGGGGATCATCAGCCGCGAGGAGGCGGACAAGCTCGAAGATCGAGAGTCTGTCGAGCTCATCTTCGCCCCTGGCTTCTCCACAGCCCAGGACGTGACCGACGTTTCCGGCCGGGGCGTGGGCATGGACGTGGTCAAGAACAACATCAAGAGCCTCAACGGCAACGTAACCGTCCAGTCAGAGCTGGGCAAAGGGAGCACCTTCATTCTGTCCCTGCCCTTAACCCTGGCCATTATCGAGGCCCTGCTGGTCACCATCGGGGAGCAGACCTTCGCCATCCCTTTGGATGCCGTTTCCGAGGTGACCAAGATCTCGGCCGAGCAGATAACTGAGATCAATCATCGCAAGGCCATCACATTGCGCGGCCAGGTTCTGGGCGTCGTCGAGCTGGCCGAGGTCTTGGGGCTGCCCAACGGCGGCTCCGAAAGCGACGTTCTGCCTCTGGTAATCATAGCGGTGAACAACAAGCGCCTCGGGCTGGTCGTGGATACGCTCCTGCACAGACAAGAGATCGTCATCAAGTCCCTCGGGGAGTTCCTGGGCGAGCTCAGGGGCCTTTCCGGGGCGACCATCATGGGCGACGGCAGCGTCATTACCATCCTCGACCCGAACGAGATTTTCTCCATGACCAGCCTCCGCGGATAGCCGAACACGGCTGGCCGGCCTCGAGGAACAAAGGCCGGCAGTCGGCCGCCTGACCTTTACCCACACGTGGCACAGTGGGTATTGCAGAGAAGATTTTCTAGCCGCCCGCTTCACTCGACGAAGAGGACACACGCAGACCGGCACGGACTGAGGTCTCATCCGCCTGGCCGACTCTGGCCAGGCGGAAGCCAGCCGCTGCTGACGCGGCAGGGAGAAGAGGGCTGAGATCTTCCCAGGCTCCCGTCTCAGCCCAGCTCGTCGATATTCAGCTTTCGTCCGCAATGCGGGCACAAGCGCAGGCAGAAGCCGCGGCGCGGATCGAAGAGAAAGAGGACGTTCCAGTCCGATTCTGCGTTGACATAGTTGACCCACACCGCTGAGCCGCACGAGCAGTACCGCTTTTGCATAAGCCCCTCCATGTTTATGTATGTGAACAGTATTGGCCTGAAAAAACCGGATGCGGCCGCGCCGCGATCCAGTTTTATATGCAAAAATGCTCCAAACTGTTGATTTTTTGCACGTTTCGGCCGGGTCGCCTCGCTTGGGTCCATATGGTGCGGGGCCTTGAACCGCTAGGAGCCCTTCCTTTCATTCGAGCTCAGAATCCTTCACGGATCGAATACTCAGCCGTTGGCTGTCTCTATGGTCTGTGTCGCCATGGAACCTGCGCTCGGCGCCCCGGCCGAAGCGTGATTTTTTCATGCTTGGTTGTGCCTACCCAGGCATGACGGTTGTGTGGATTTCAGGCCAGCTCTCGGCAAACCCAGAGCAGCGTTC
>Ga0207797_1000571_pt1 | contig 28485 bp, 28 predicted proteins | sample PRCRCaboRojoPR_6_FD_187275 | JGI IMG/M metagenome (GOLD analysis project Ga0207797, IMG submission 187275) | Marine sediment microbial community from Cabo Rojo, Puerto Rico - PR CR 10% Liquid 1 (SPAdes) | ecosystem: Environmental > Aquatic > Marine > Coastal > Sediment | place: Cabo Rojo, Puerto... | reverse complement strand
TGTTTGGCAGGAATTTGCGAATAATTAGGCACTAAACAGTAAGCAGCGATGTAGCTACAGGTACAGCAGTAGAGACGCAAGGCTTGCGTCTCGGAGATTTTTGCACGACGGCACGACAATACGATGGTGCGACAGAACGACGGTACGACAGAACGAAAACACGAAAGTATTATGGCACTTCAGAGCGACAGAGATAAGATGTAATAAACGATGAAAAATTTCGCTAGTGGCAACCCGAGACCTGAGATCCGGGATTCCTTGCCTTGTGCTCTCCGCTCTTTGCTATCGACCAGAGACTCGAGAAAAGCTATCCAAAACCCACGTAAGGAATAATTTAATCATGGCAAGATTTCAAATATTTTTGATCTTTTCTGGATTTTGTCTAATATCGAAGACTGTTGCAATCTTGATATATTTGTCCTCAATCCAATAGATAATCTTGTACTTTCCTTCTACAATAAACCTATATTCATTATTCCTTCCTTTAAGAAGGTCTTCTTTTTTACCCATTTTTGGGGCTTTCTGAAGTCTTATTGTAGCTTTGACAATTCTTTTTACTATGTCTCCTGCTACTTTTGTAGATTCCTTATAATTATAATATTCAAAAATATCTTCCAGATTATTAAGAGCCGTCTCAGTCCAAAAAACTCTTATTTCCATTTATCAATGTCTTTAATAATTTGAGCGGCATTATATAATCTGTTATTTTTTGAATCATCTTCAGCCTGATCAATTATAGAATTAAATTCTTCTATTGACATTTCATTTAAATCATTTTCAAGAATTTTCTTTTTTTCCTGATGAAGCGTATTTTCAAGTTTCTCAATGATGCTTTCATTATTGAGTTTTGATAATTCGCGAATTAACCGTATTTTTCTGGTTGATAAATCCATGGTATTTTTTTGCAAATTTAATGATTTTACTTCTTCTAATAAGGGAAAATTATCATAAAAAATTCATTGTCTTTATAAAATACTTTTTGTATTTTTATTCTAATGAAAAATTTAGCTAGTGGCAACCCAAAACCCGAGACTCGAGATTTTTTGCCCTTCACTCCCCACTCCTTGCTCTTTGACCTCCGCTCTCCGCTCTCTCCCTCTGCTTTCGTATGTCAAATAATTTTTCCTAAATTTGTGCTCTTGATAAAATCACTACCTATGGAGGAGCACAAGCTAAAGGAGGCTGCCGGTTTAATATTGAATTCCAATCACAATACCGGATTTACTGGTGCGGGTGTCTCCGTCGAAAGCGGAATACCTCCTTTCCGGGGTGAAAATGGACTTTGGAACAAATACGACCCGGGAATCCTGGATCTGGACTATTTCTATTCCCACCCCGATAAGGCCTGGCCCGTCATTAAAGAAATCTTTTACGAGTTTTTCGGAAGTGCAAAACCCAATCAAGCCCATATTGCACTGGCTGAACTCGAAAAAATGGGTTTACTAAATGGTGTGATAACCCAGAATATTGACAACCTCCACCAGGAAGCAGGAAGCCGCACAGTGTATGAATTTCACGGAAATTCCAGGCATCTTGTTTGTCAAAAGTGTGATAAACGCTATGAAGTAAATGAGGACTTCCTGGCCGGTCTACCCCCCAGATGCAAAAAATGTGGTTCCGTGCTCAAGCCGGATTTCATTTTTTTCGGGGAAATGATTCCGCAATATGCCTACCAGAAATCCATAGAAGAGGCCAAGGAAGCGGATGTTTTTCTTGTTATAGGCACAACGGGAGAAGTGGTGCCAGCTTCCCTGATCCCGCAGATGGCCAAAGAAAATGGAGTAAAGATCATCGAGGTCAATCCCAGTCCCTCTTATTTTACTAACGCTCTAACCGACATTTTCCTGCAGGGTAAAGCCACTGAAGTTATGTCGGCATTGTTAAAGGAAGTAAAGGCCATGCGCAATAAAGGTTAAGTGTTGGGTTTGATATATAATAGGATAATTAATATTGAAATCAAAATAAGCAGATAAAGAGCAGCTGAAGAATATTTACAAAATTTTTTCTGATGGAGTTTGAACTGAAAACGGGTTCCGATTTTATTGAACTGATCAAATTGCTTAAAGCACTGAATATAGCTGAAAGTGGGGCACAGGCAAAAGATATGGTCGACGACGGTTTGGTGGAGCTTAACGGCATACAGGAAAACAGGAAGAGAGCAAAGGTCAGACGGGGAGATGAAGTAAAAGTTTTTGATTATATAATTACTGTCAAATAACAAGAATTATTCGATATGGGTTTTATAGATACAGCAAAATCAAGATTTTCATGTAGGAATTACCAGGAAAGACAGGTGGAAGATGATAAGATCGCTCACATTCTGGGTGCCGCCCGGCTGGCTCCTTCGGCCAAAAATTTACAGCCCTGGCACTTTGTTGTGGTTCAGGATCCCGAAAATCTTGAGAAGATTAAATCATGCTATGCTCGTGACTGGATCAACTCTGCTCCGCTGATTATTGTAGCCTGTGGCGATCACAAGGGCGCCTGGTACAGGCCTGACGGAAAAAATCATGCCGACATTGATGTTGCCATAGCAGTGGATCACCTTACCCTTGCCGCGGCTGATATTGGACTGGGCACTTGCTGGGTTTGCAAATTTGATGTGCTGAAATGTGCCGGTATACTCCAGCTACCCGAAGGCATTGAACCCATCGCTATGGTTCCCGTTGGATACCCCGTTGATGAGGCTAATACAGAAAGACACGATGTACAAAGAAAATCCCTTCAGGAAATTGTGCACAAGGATAAGTTCTACTATAAATACTTTAAAAGATAGGATAAACTGTTTTAATAATTCTTAGCTGCCAGATTAAACATTATAATTTGAGTCCAGTTTAAAAAGGTGCTTAACTTTTTATAGCTAATTGCGTAAAGCTTATGTATTGAATTTCAGGTATCAACTGAAGTTGCTTAGTGCCTTACCAGCTAATATTTAGCTTTTTAAATTAGGCTCAATTTATTCAGGATTTAGGATTTAGAGTTTTAGAAATTAGAATTTAGTATTTAGTATTTTCCTGATAAATTCCACCATATTGTGGTAATGCGAACCTTTCCAGTAGATTTTACCACATTGGCTGCACTGAAAAAACTCATTGTAATACTGTTGGGTGCCGCTTAGTAGCTTATCTCTGATCTTGTCCTTATTTACCCTCTGGATTTTGCCGTTGCACTCCATGCATCTCTGAAACAATTTCACCTGGTTTTTCAGGTCGAATCGCTTGATTACCTCTTCCAGCTGTTTCTGGGGCTGATCGGAACGCAACCAGTATCCGTGCTTTACCTCGCTGTATTTCAGTATTCCTATATCACGGGTAAGTATGATCCGGTTTTCAGCTGAAGAAATCGCAACGATGGTATGGTCTTCATACCGGTTGTCATAGAGCGTATCAAAGCCGCACAGCCTTAAATATCTGGCCAGTTTTCCCAGATGAACGTCAAGGACGAATTTGACCTTTCGAAGGGGACGGCCCTTGAGCTTGCTTACCCTGGTGATGTCAAATGATTCGAATTTAGGATAGACCGAAACCTGATCTCCGGTTTTTACACGGGCATCAAAAGAAACCGGTCTGCTGTTTATCAAAATCAGGTCTACTTCTGTATGGGGTATGCCGAATGATTCTATGGCATCCTTTACTGAAGGAGCGTTGTAGAATTGAAGAACCAGGTCCCTTTTCCTCTGGTCTTCCGGTAGAAAATCGTTCAGTTCTTCATAAAAACGAATATGGGCTTCTTTTATGGGCATGCTGAAAATATTATCTGTATAAACAACTCTAGTGGTACCTGGATCCAACCCGGATTAAAAATAACCAATTTCTTTAATCATAAAATTTTAAATATGTTAAAAAACAACTCAAAAACTTTCCATATTTGATATTTATCATAAGTCAGTTTGTGTGAATATGAATAGTTTTGTATAAAAAACAAAAGCGTTATGAAACCATCTCATGTTGAGCATATAGGAATTGCAGTAAAGGATCTTGATGAATCGATCCGTTTCTATGAGGAAGTTTTGGGCCTGCAATGCTATAACATCGAAGAAGTAAAAGATCAGAAAGTACGAACGGCATTTTTCCAGGTTGGCGACAGCAAGATTGAGCTGCTGGAGTCTACTGATCCCGATGGACCGATAGGCAAATTTGTTGAGAAAAAGGGAGAGGGTGTACACCACATTGCCTTTTCCGTGGACAACATTGAAGAAGAACTGGAAAATGCAAAACAAAAAGGGATAAGGCTGATAGACGAACAGCCGCGTAAGGGAGCCGAGGGGCTTGATATTGCCTTTTTACATCCAAAAGCCACACATGGTACGCTGATTGAGCTATGTGAAGACAAAAGCAGGATTAATTCCCATTAATATGATATGAGTAAAGAAGATAAAATAAAAAAGCTGATTGATTCAAGAGCCGAAGCCAAAATGGGTGGAGGTGAAAAACGGATCAAGGCCCAGCATGACAAAGGCAAGTTAACAGCCCGGGAGCGGATAGAAATTCTTTTGGATGAGGGGAGCTTCGAGGAGTTTGACATGTTTGTCACACACCGGTGCAACAATTTTGGAATGGAGAAAAAGAAAATTCTGGGTGATGGAGTGGTAACCGGCACCGGCACTATCGATGGAAGGGTTGTATATGTGTTCTCCCAGGATTTTACTGTTTTTGGGGGATCTTTGTCTGAGACCTTTGCACACAAAATTGTAAAGGTGATGGATAAGGCAATGAAAATGGGCGCCCCTGTAATCGGAATTAACGACAGCGGTGGTGCAAGGATACAGGAAGGGGTTACCAGCCTGGCAGGTTATGCGGAGATTTTTGAGCGGAACATTCTTGCGTCCGGTGTGATACCCCAGATATCGGCTGTTTTTGGTCCATGCGCGGGCGGGGCCGTTTATTCTCCGGCGCTAACTGATTTTATCATGATGACGGAAGATACCAGCTATATGTTTGTAACAGGTCCCAAAGTGGTGAAAACCGTTACCGGGGAAAAGATCAGCATAGAAGACCTGGGTGGTGCCGATGTACATGCTTCCAAATCAGGAGTTTCCCATTTTAAGGTGGAAGACGAGGAGGAAGGGCTCCTGCTGATCCGAAAGCTTCTGACTTATCTGCCTTCCAACAATCTTGAAGAGCCGCCGGTTACGGAATGCGACGATCCGATTGACCGCCTGGAAGATTCACTGAATGAGATCATCCCCGAAAATCCCAACGAACCTTACGATGTCAGGGAAATTATAGACAAGCTGGTGGATTATGGCGAATTTCTTGAAATCCATCGTCATTATGCAAAAAACATCGTTATTGGTTTTGCCAAGTTCGATGGTCAGCCGGTGGGTATCGTGGCCAATCAGCCCAATTTTCTTGCCGGTGTGCTGGATATTGATGCTTCAAGGAAAGCTGCCCGTTTTGTTAGGTTTTGCGATGCTTTCAACGTTCCCCTGGTTACGCTGGTAGATGTACCTGGTTTCTTACCGGGAAGCAACCAGGAATATGGCGGGATCATCACCCATGGAGCCAAACTCATGTTTGCATACGGAGAAGCTACTGTGCCGAAGATTACCATAACCCTCAGAAAATCTTATGGCGGTGCTCATGATGTAATGAGCTGCAAACAACTGCGGGGAGATATGAACTATGCCTGGCCTACTGCTGAAATTGCCGTTATGGGGGCATCAGGAGCAGTAGAGATTCTTTACGGGAAAGAATTGGAGCAAATCGAAGATGAAGAAGAAAGAAACAAATTTATAGCCGAAAAAGAAGAAGAATACCGGCAGTATTTTTCCAATCCTTACCAGGCAGCCAGTATGGGATATATTGATGACATCATCGAACCCAGGAATTCAAGATTCAGGATCATAAGGGCTTTACAGACTCTCTCCACTAAAAAGGACATCAATCCTGCCAAGAAGCATTCGAATTTGCCATTATAAACAACTATAAACAACAATCGGCCATGTGGTGGATAAGTGACATAAATTTTGATATTACGGCCATATACGGCCAGGGAGTGACCATAGCCATTATCGGGTACATCATTGTTTTTGCTGCACTGGTTCTGACCTTTCTTTTGTTTGCCAACATACCTAAAATCATCTATTACCGGAGCCGCAAAGAACACAAGAAAATGGTGAGGGAGGAAAAAAAGGCGGTGGACGGGGATATGCATATACCGGCAGAGGTAACTGCTGCCATTGCAACTGCCCTTTATTTGCATTTCAGTGAGCTTCATGACAGGGAAAGCAACGTGATTACCATTCAAAGGGTACGGAAAAGATATTCTCCATGGAGTTCAAAGATATATGGCTTAAGACGATGGCCCCATCAAACCTTCTAAAAAAACAGGATATGAAAAATTTCAGGTTTAAGATAAGAGGCAATACATACGATGTAGAAGTGAAAGACTTTGAGTATAATATTGCCCAGATTGAGGTCAATGGTACCTTATATGAAGTGGAGGTAGAACAGAAAGAAACCACAAGGTCTAAAACTCCCAAGCTGGTTCGTTCCCAGGTTCAAACCAAACGCACCGACAGCAAGATCAAGAAGAATGTCAGCAACCGTGCTACACCGGTTAATGCCCCATTGCCCGGAAACATATATAAAATTCTTGTAAGTGTAGGCGATGAAGTGAAAAAGGGGGATAAAATCATCATCATGGAATCCATGAAGATGGAAAACAATGTGCTTGCGGAAAAAGACGGAACCATAAGCAGCATCCGGGTGAAAGAAGGGGATGCTGTATTACAGAATGATTTACTTGCAGAAATAGAATAACCAGGAGCAAAATTTTTCTGAAGACCATGAAAAAGACCATCCATTTAATCTTCCTCACTTTTTTACTTTTTACTGGTTTTAGCAACCCGGTTTTTTCACAGGAAAACCTTGAATCAGAACTGACACGGGGCAAATGGATGAACCGTTTTCCGGGCTATGCAATCAGTGAAGACAGCGATGAAACCAGGAAAAGGTATAAAGGGATCCAGTTTAATGAAGATGGTACTTGTTTCCTTGATTCCACCAAGATGAAATTTTATGGTACCTGGAGTGTAACGGGGGAAAACAGGGTGGTTGTTTCATTTGAGGATGAATCTCTGGGCCGGCGGCAGGGCTATATAAATGAAGCGGGTAAGCTGGTTTTCGGAGGTCAGATATTCAAACATTATTCAAACCCTGTTGCCGGTTTGCTGAGCTTTTATGAATACACCGGCTTTGGAAATGTTACCCCGGGCCATTTGATTATGCTGGTGGTAGGCTTGTTCTTTATCTTCCTGGCCATACGTTTCGAGTATGAGCCATTGCTTCTTGTACCGATAGGCGTGGGGATTATTATTGGCAACATTCCTTTTTTCCAGGCTGAAGGTTTTAATCTTCAGCTAGGCTTGTATGAAGAGGGGAGTGTGCTTAATTATCTTTATTTTGGGGTGAAACAGGGCGTATACCCACCATTGATCTTTTTGGGTATAGGTGCCATGACTGATTTCAGCTCGCTTATTTCCAATCCCAGGCTGATGCTCTTGGGTGCGGCAGCCCAGGTCGGAATTTTTTTAACTTTCCTTGGGGCACTTGCTTTGGGTTATACTTCTGCAGAGGCAGGCGCAATAGGTATCATTGGCGGCGCAGATGGTCCCACGGCCATATTTCTTTCTTCCAAACTGGCTCCCCACTTGATTGGTCCCATTGCTATTGCCGCGTATTCCTATATGGCGCTGGTTCCAGTTATACAGCCTCCCTTCATGCGACTTCTTACCAGCAAGCATGAACGAAGGATCGTTATGAAATCTCCACGGTCCGTTTCCAGGCTGGAAAAAATCTTATTTCCCATCATCGGTTTGCTGCTGACTGCTTATATTTCCCCCAGTGCCCTGCCATTGCTGGGGATGCTGTTTTTCGGGAATATACTTAAAGAATCCGGGGTAACAAGAAGATTGGCCGAGACTGCGCGGAGCAGCCTGATTGATATTGTTACCATTCTGCTCGGTTTAACTGTAGGTGCTTCAACCCAGGCCGATGTTTTTCTTACGCCCAAATCTTTGATGATATTTGGACTCGGAGCCCTCTCTTTCATGATTGCCACCATAGGCGGACTCCTTTTCGCCAAGACCATGAACCTTTTTCTGAAAGGCGATAATAAGATCAATCCACTTATCGGGGCTTCCGGTGTTTCAGCTGTTCCTGACAGCGCCAGGGTGGTTCAGCATGAAGGATTGCTGGCCAATCCCAACAATCACCTCCTTATGCATGCCATGGCGCCAAACGTTTCTGGTGTTATCGGCTCAGCAGTTGCCGCTGGTATATTGATAAGCTTTCTCATGTAATTCCACCCCGGTTATTGGATATGATTACACCCGTGTTACCGGGGATTTAATGCATTTTCATCCGCGTTTTTTCTGCTTTCGCCTGTAATGAATGGTTGATGGTCAAATATTGCCGGTACTGTTGGCCGGAAAGGTTCAATATAGGTAAATTTCCGCCGAATTTTATATGTATAAAAGTGCCGTGCGATTTATAAACAATTTGGATTGTAAAGATTAGAATTTTGATTGGTAAAGGTTAACTTTTTTTTAAAAAACACGTATCAGCTAGAGGATACGGGTATTATTAGAGGAAGATTGTAAATGAAAAAACTTGTTTTCATAGTTATATTGATGATTGCAGGAAATCTCTGTTTATCACAGGATCCGCAATTTACGCAATTCTATTCCTCGCCTATATATCTTTCTCCCTCATTTGCCGGAAGTACAAAAGGTAAACGGGTCGCCACCAGTTACAGGAACCAATGGCCGGCACTGCAAAAAGCCTTTGTTACCTATGCTTTTTCCTACGATCATTACCTACACACAGTCAACAGCGGCCTGGCGGTTGAATTCCTGAGAGAACAGGCTGGTACCGGTATCCTTTCGACCACCCACCTTGGTCTTTCCTATAGCTATCATTTGAAGCTGAACCATGAATGGCGGGCGATACCCGGACTTAAGCTACTTTACATGCAAAATGGATTGCAGTTCCACAGACTTACCTTTGGAGATCAGTTGTTGGAAGGTCATTCAACAACCCGGGAAGTCCCCCAGCAAAATTTTTCATGGGATGTCGATGCCAGTGCTTCTGCCCTGTTTTACTCGGAAAGTACCTGGATCGGTTTTACTGTAGACCATCTTCTTGAACCCAATGAATCTTTGTCGGGGAAGGAGAGCATCATTCCGATGAAATACTCCCTTTTTGGTGGCATGAAGATCCCTATTAACAAAGAGTACGGACAGCGTACAAGGGAAAATCTTTTCCCTGCCTTTCACCTGATGAAACAGGGAAAGAATTCGCAGTTGAACCTTGGATTGTACTGGCATTATAATCCCTTTATGATTGGCATGTGGTACAGGGGAATACCCGTTATTAAGGACATTCCCAGTAACGATGCGGTTGCCCTGCTCGTGGGTTACAACATCGATCAGTTTAATATTGGATATAGCTATGATATTACCGTTTCCCGCCTTGCCGGCCTGACCCAGGGAGCTCACGAAATTTCCCTGATTTTTACTTTTGGGGAATACAAAGAACCCCGTGAGAAATGGGTTAAGACTCCCTGCCCCGTCATGTGGTAAACTTTTTTTCTTATAAATTAAAAAAAGTAGGCTTTACGTTTTTGTAAAGTTCTATATTGACATATATTTGTCAGGTGTTAATAAAAATGAGAAGAAATGAAAAAAATCAATCTTATAATTAATATTGTTCTGGGTATTGCAGTTATTTTATTGTTTGTATTTCAGTTTACATCATTGGATCAACCTTTAAAGGAGGAAGCAGAAAGCAAAGAAGCTGCTGAAAGTGCAAAAGGAACAGAAATTAAGGGCAACCTGAGAATAGCCTATGTGAATATTGACAGTTTGCTGGCAGATTATCATATGTACCAGGATAAAAGGGATGAATTTATCGAGCAACAAAGCAGCTCCCAGGCCAAACTACAGGATAGATCGCAGGAATTACAGCAGGAATTTCAAGATCTGAAGGAAAAATTAAGCAAAGGTCTGATAACAAGATCCAAAGCCAGGATCATGCAGCAAGACCTGGGAAAGAAGGAACAGGAGTTATACCAGATGAGGGATCAGATTACATCAGAACTCGCCGAAAAGGAGCAGGTCATTTATCGGCAGGTATTAAACAGCGTAACGGAATACCTGGATGATTATGCAGATGAACACAATTACCATTTTATTCTGAGTTATTCGTTTGGCGGTCCCATATTGTATAAACACGAAAGGTTCAATATAACCCAAAGGGTGCTGGAAGGCCTGAACGAACAATACAATAGTAACCAGTAAATTACTTCAATATACGAAAGGAATATATAAAGCCGTTCTGTGGTTTCGCAGGAACGGCTTTTTTAATCATAAAATTTATAGTCAATTAATCAGGTTTTTAGTACACTACACTTTAATGGAAAAAGAAAAAGAATTGTATCGGTCTTACAACCGAGAGGTTTATGCCGATTTTTACAACGAGCTTAATTTTGCAGGACCTGAAGAGCTTCTTGAGGTGGAACAGAAAAGGGGTCAATTGCTGCAATTTCTCAATGAGCATGCAGAATGGGGCTATAAAGGCTCCAAAGTTGATTGTTCCCTGCTTTCACCTGGCTGTCAGCTTTGCGGAAGTGGGAGCTGGTCGTGTTTGTTCATTAACGGGGTTTGCAATGCCAACTGCTTCTATTGTCCGTCACCACAAAATGAAGAAGACGAGCCTACCACGCAAACCATAACATTTCCCAATGCAGAAGACTATATTGATTACCTCAGAACATTCGGATTTAAGGGAGTGAGCATTAGTGGGGGAGAACCTTTGCTGACATTTGAAAAAACGGTACATTTCATCAAAAAAATCCGGGAGGCATTTGAAGATAACATTTATATATGGCTTTACACTAACGGCATACTCGTTACAGAAGAAAGACTGAAAGATCTGCGAAATGCCGGTCTTGATGAAGTTCGATTTGATATAGGTGCCGTGGGTTTTAAAACCGATAAGGTGGAGCTTGCACGCAGGTATATGGATACTGTAACTGTAGAAATACCTGCAGTTCCGGAGGAAGTGGATAAACTAAAACAGTTGGTGCGCCACTTTGAGGACATCGGGGTAGATTATCTTAATCTTCATCAGATACGGTGTACACCGCATAATTACAAAAAGCTGGTTCAAAGGGGGTATTCCTTTTTGCACGGACCCCAGATTACGGTGCTTGAATCGGAGCTTACGGCACTCGAAATCGTTAAGTACGTCAGGGAAGAAAGGATCGGCCTTCCAGTGAATTATTGTTCCTCGGTTTACAAATACAGATATCAGCGGATGGCTGCAAGAAAACGGCATGCGCCCTATATTATCCAGCCATTTGAGGAGATTACGGAAACCGGAATGATCAGAAGTCTGGCCGCCCGGGGAGAAACGCATGTGGTTCGTTCTGTTTTGCAAAAGCTGGAAAATGATGGCATACCACAAACAGATTATCACATGCCATTGAACCAGAATAAAATCTGCTTTAAAAGGCATCTGTGGGATTATTTCATGGATGAAGGCCTGGAAGTACTTTTGGGCTATTACAGACCCATATTGTTGCCCCGGTTGTCCTATAGAAATATGTTCCGGGAAATAAAGCTGAATGCTTCAAAAAAAGTAGTGATTGAACGTGCCACGATATTAAAGGATTATGAACTGGAAGGAGAGGAGCGAAAACTTTATGAAAGCTTGTTCATTAAACAGCTTCCTTCTTCTTTTGATCAAAAGGATAAAAAGAAACTGGTCAGACAGGACGAAGAGGTATCTGATTTTCTGATTAAGATTTATGATTATGAAAAATTGAGGCAGGGTTTGCAAGATTATTATTAACTGTGCTTTTTTGTTTTTTTGCATTTAAATGATGATTCTATGGATTTTAATTTTTCAACCGACAAGGATTTTGCCCGGCAGATGGATCAGGAAGATAAGCTTTCCAATTACAGAAACCATTTTTTTATTCCGGGCGGCAGCATTTATATGGATGGCAACTCCCTCGGCCTTCTTTCGAAAGAATCTGAATATTCTTTGAAACGTGTATTCAATGAATGGCGTGATTTAGCCATTAATGGTTGGTTAAACGGTAAACAGCCATGGTTTTATTTTGCAGAAGAGATTGGTGCGATGGCAGCTCATTTGGTAGGTGCCAGGCCTGAAGAGCTGATCTTAACCGGTACCACAACCATCAACATCCATTCGCTGGTCAGCACCCTTTATCAACCTTCCGGTAAGCGGACAAAAATACTGGCCGATGAATTGAATTTTCCGTCCGATATCTATGCCTTGAAAGGCCAGATTAAGCTGATGGGCCTTAATCCGGAAGAAGAATTGATGCTCGTTCCTTCGCATGACGGGCATACAATGAAAGAATCGGATATAGTGGAACGAATGAGCAATGAGGTTGCTTTGATATTATTGCCTTCGGTATTATACCGTAGCGGGCAGTTGCTGGATATGGAATACCTCACCAAAGAGGCTCACCGGCGAAATATCCTGATTGGATTTGATTGCAGCCACTCCGCCGGGGTGGTACCTCATGAGTTCGACAAATGGGGAGTAGATTTTGCCATGTTCTGCACTTACAAATACCTGAATGGCGGTCCGGGCAGTCCGGCGTTCCTTTATCTTAACGAAAAGCATTTTAACAGGGAGCCTTTGCTGGCTGGCTGGTTTGGAAACAACAAGGAAACTCAGTTTAATATGTCACTGGAGTTTGAACCATCCCGCAGTGCCGGTGGATGGCAGATTTCTTCACCGGGTATTCTGAGTGCCGCTCCCCTGGAAGGCAGCATTGAACTGATCAATGAAGCGGATATAAAAAAGATAAGAGAAAAATCAATAGCAATGACTTCCTATCTTGTCTTTCTCATTCAGGAGCTCCTCGCCCCCGAACCATACGGCTTTCAGATAGTGACCCCATTGGATCCCGGACATAGGGGAGGCCATATCGCCATAACCCGTGATGAGGAAGCCTTTCGGATTAATGAAGCACTGAAAAACAAGGGAGTGGTCCCCGATTTTCGTCCTCCCGATCTTATAAGAATTGCACCCACCCCACTATATAATACTTACATGGAAATATGGCAGGTGGTTCATTACCTGAAGGAGATCGTGGATAACAAAGAATACACCCGCTTTTCTGCCAGGCGTGAAGCCATTTCCTGAAACTGAAATACGGAAATCTCCAAATAAACAGGGGTGTGCCTTTTGTGGCACACCCCTTACAGATGTTGTACCCATTCAAACTGTTTTCCAAAAACAAGCTACTTATGAAATCTCAATGGATCGATTCGTATGCTGCTCTTTCTTGGGAATAACAATGTACAGTACTCCCTTTTCGTATTTTGCACTTATATCCTCTTTCTTAACCTTATCGGAGAGCCTGAATGATCTCCTGAAATTGTCATAGCCAAATTCTCTCAGAACATATTCACGGTTTTCCTCCGAATTATTTTTATTCTCCTGTGATACTACCAGTAAATTTTCATCCAGTTCAATGTTGAAATCGGATTTCTGGTAGCCCGGTATTGCCAGTTCAATTCTGAAATCTTTATCCGTTTCAGCAATATTGGCCGGAGGAACGGCAAAATACTGGTTGGCTACTCTTTCTTCATCGTCAAAGAAACGATCCAGCAGTTCTGATACTGCATCAAAACCATAATCGGTTGTTCTTTCCGGTGTGTAAGTTGTTAATAGTGTCATAGCTATTGAATTTTTATTGTTTTTAATTGGTTTAAATAAATATTGTAAAATTTATACTCTATGGATCAACTACTATGCCATAACAGATTTGGGTTAAAATGGCAGATGATATCAAGAATTGTATGTCAAATTGGCTTAAAGAGTTGATGATTGGATGACAAATTGGCAACTGGAATTCAAGATTGCTTATCGTTTCTTCTTACTATTTTTGCAATAAAAATCGTCATGCGTATAGATATATTAAGCGGTGTTCCGGAACTACTCGAAAGCCCGCTGAATCATTCCATCATAAATCGCGGTAAGGAGAAGGGAATCGTGGAAATTTATGTCCACAACCTGAGGGATTATTCAACAGATAAGCACCGGAGTATTGATGACTATGCCTTTGGAGGAGGAGCGGGTATGGTAATGAATATAGAACCGATTGACCGGGCCATTCAAAAGCTGACCTCCGAAAGGAACTACGATGAAATCATCTATACTGCGCCCGAAGGGGAACGGTACACCCAGAAAACCGCGAATAAATATGCCACTTTTCATAACCTGATCATCCTTTGTGGCCATTATAAAGGGGTTGACCAAAGGGTGAGGGATCATTTGATCACGAAGGAAATATCCATAGGCGATTATGTGCTTACCGGCGGAGAACTTGCTGCTGCCGTGATTGTTGATAGCGTGGTACGCCTCCTTCCGGGAGTGATCAGCGATGAGACTTCAGCCCTGACTGATTCTTTCCAGGATGACCTGCTGGCACCACCTGTATATACCAGGCCCGCTGATTATAAAGGATGGAAGGTGCCGTATATTCTCCTTTCAGGCAATTTCCCGGAGATAGAAAAATGGAGGGAACAAAAAGCCATTGAAAGAACCCGGCACCGCCGGCCTGATTTACTTGATGATGAAGAACAGGAAAATGACTGAACATCCATCTGTTATCACCTTCAGTTTAACAGTAATGAAATCCTCTTTAGGTCAAAAGTTGGCGATATTTAGTAAAAAAGGAGTTTGAATATTGTCCAAACCTTAATAAATTTACACGGTAATTTGTTAACAGCACACACTGATCATGGTCAAAAAGTTATTACTGGTTGGTGATAATGAGGAATTGAATAACCGGATGGAGGCCCTTAATGCCCGGTTAAACGGCACCTTTAGCTTGCACCGTGCTGATAACCAGCAAGTGCTAAAAAAAGTACAACAGGTGGCTCCTGATTATATTCTGATTGATTCCTCTGTGCTGCAGGAAGAGAAAAACCAGGTTTTCCAGTTACTGAAACAAAATAACATTTCCGGGCGGATTCCCATTATTTTACTCACCGAGGATCCTGAGAAAGATGGTTTGTTTGAGCTTTTGGATCTTGGTCTCACCGATTTTATCCAAAAACCGCTGGATACTAAAGAACTGGTCTACCGACTTAATCTGGCCCGGAGGAAGAACGGTGAACTTGAGGTGAGTTCTTCCGACGATACAAAATATGGCGGGTTAAACGTAGATGCCAAGAGTTCGGTCAATGCAGTTGTTTTACTGGATCCCTCCGGCAAGCTGGAATGGGTCAATGAAGGTTTTGAGCAGATTTACGGGTATCCTTTCCGGGAATACCTGGAAAAATACGGACATTATATTTTTTCATCGGGTAGCCGGGGTTTTCAACTGGTCCTGGAAAAATTTAAGAAAGGAGAGAAAGGGCTTACCTTTGAACATCAAATCCAAACAGGATCAACCGAACCAAAATGGATACAGACTACATTGACACCCCTGTTCAATGATGATGGGAATTTGAGGCGGATCGTTGCCGTTGAAACCGACATATCAGGGCTTCACATTGAGAAGAAAAAGACCGAGGAACTTCTTTCCAATATCCTGCCTTTTGAAATTATAGAACAACTGAAAATTAAAGGTACTGTCAAATCCAAGAAATATAAAAGGGTGACTGTGCTCTTTGCCGATTTCAAAAATTTTACCCGGCTGACAAAAACCATGGAGGTGGATGACCTGATCTCCGAACTCAACCGGTATGTCAGGAAATTTGATGAAATCATTGAAAAGCACTATATAGAAAAAATCAAGACCATTGGCGATGCTTATATGTGTGCCGGGGGTTTGCCCCTGAAAAATTACAGCAACCCTTTTGATGTGACCCTGGCGAGCCTGGAAATACAGCAGTTTGTAAGAGATATGGCAATAAAGAAAGAGTTGCGCGGCGAGCGGCCATGGGAATTGCGGCTGGGGATTCATACAGGAGAGGTGATGGCAGGTGTGATTGGTAGTAAAAAGTTTGCCTATGACATTTGGGGTAATACCGTGAATATCGCTGCCCGGATGGAAGAAACCAGCCAGGAGGGAAGGGTGAATGTGTCGGGCTCAACTTATGCTTACATCAAAGACTATTTCGACTGTACCTACCGGGGAAAGGTAAGAATGAAGAACAACCCGGAAGAAGTGGACATGTACTTTGTAAATCGTTTGAAACCTGAGTATTCAGAAGATGAAGAAGGTTTCCTGCCCAATGCTGCCTTCCGTGAAATCCTGGCCATGTATTAGAGTTGTTGCTTATGGCATTTCCTGTTCAAAGCCCAGTGGAAGAAACTGTCTTACTCCCCTGGCCATTAAAATTTTTTTAGAACCATACAGCAGGATTTTTATCTGCTTTCCATTCCTGTGTTCATTTTCCAGCAATACCTGAAGACACCCTCCACAGGGAATTGGGGGGTTGTCCGCTATATTTCCTTTTTTTATCGCGGTTATGGTAATTTTTTGTATGGCAGACTCGGGATACTGGGTTTTGGCATAAGATACGGCCACCCTTTCAGCGCATAAACCTTCGGGAAAGGCTGCATTTTCCTGGTTGCTTCCGTGAAAAGATTCCCCGTTTTCCATTAATACAGCACAACCTACCTGGTATTCTGAGTAGGGAGCATAGGCTTTCAAAGCTGCATCTTTGGCCTGTTCTATGAGTTGACGATCGCTTTGGGCGAGCTCTGAAATGGATGTAAACTCATAAAATACGGATTGATGTTCTTTTTTTCTCATTTTACGTCATTTTTGGAAAAATATTTGTATTGTCCACCAAAGATAAAATTTTATCTTTGACCACAGCAGAAATTCAGAGGGAAAGATTGCTGCATGGTTGATAAACAGCATAGAATCTGGCAAAATTAAAAAGAGCTACGAATGAAGATCAGGTATATTCTTGTTTTATTGATAATTTCCGCTTCCTGTTCCACAACCCGGACACCTGTCAAACCGCTCCGGTCGCTAACTGCACAACAATACATAAATGAGTATAAAGATCTGGCCGTGCAGGAAATGCGTCGAACCGGTATTCCTGCCAGCATCACATTGGCTCAGGGTATCCTGGAATCCGATTATGGTAACAGCAGGCTGGCAACGGAGGGCAACAATCATTTCGGAATAAAATGCCACAACGATTGGAACGGGAAAAGGATCTACCATGATGATGACCGCCGGAATGAATGTTTTAGAAAATATGAAAGTCCTTACCAGTCATATAAGGATCATTCCAGGTTTTTAACCTCTTCGCAGAGATATGCCTTCCTTTTTGATTATGATCCTACCGACTATAAGAAATGGGCAAAAGGCCTCAAAAAGGCAGGATATGCCACCAGCCCGACCTATGCCTCTAAGCTGGTCAACCTCATTGAACGCTATAATTTGCATCAGTATGATGCCAATCCATATACTGCCAGTTCCGGTAGTTCGTCTGGGCGTACCAGGCTTGGGGATGTTGACAATTACCAGATCTCTGCGGGAAAACATGTAGTCCGCACCCGCAACAGGATCGATTTCATTAAGGTGAAGGAAGGCGATACCTTCAAAAGCCTTAACGAAGAGCTTGATCTGCTTCCATGGGAATTGAAAAAATACAATGAACTGGACGATTCAGCGACTTTGAAACCCGGACAGATTCTCTACCTGCAGCCCAAACGAAAAAAGGCGGCCAGGGGATATGATGTGCATGTTGTACAGGAGGGGGATACCATGTATTCTATATCGCAGTACTATGGTATCAAGCTGGATGAGTTATATGACAAGAACCTCATGAAAGAAGGAGAACAGCCCGAGCCGGGGCAGAAGATATGGCTTAGGAAAGATAAACCTGAATGAGACGAAGTTTTAATTGCCTGTCAGGTCTAGCAAATCATTTTTTGCCCTTCCTTTAAACAGCTTTATATTCCTCAATATTCTTAAAGCCTTTAAGAAATTCCTTCACATGCATCCTTTTCTTACCGGATTGCTTAATTTCTTCCAGATTCATGTACCCATCTGTAACCGCTATTTTAATGTAACTTTTATGGTCGGAAAAAACGGTACCAGATGCGTAGTTGTGATGTTTTTTTTCCGGCGTTGCCCGGTAAATCTTAAGGGAAATCTGATTTGAATTGGTTAACCGGGTCTGTGCGGCTGGATAGGGACTTAACCCCCGGATGAAATTGTATATTTCCTGGCAGGTGTTGTTCCAGTTGATCCGGCAATCCTTTTTAAAAATTTTGGGAGCTTTTTTAAGTGAGTTACCGCTACTTATCAGCTCATCCTGGGAGATAGCCTGATAATTTCCTTGTATTATGCTATCTATGGTTTCCATGACCAGTTCTGCTCCCAGGCTCATTAGCTTGTCATGGAGAGAACCTGCCGTTTCATCCGGTGTAATTTCCGTTTCTTTCTTATTGATTATCTTACCTGTATCCACCTTGTTATCCAGGAAGAAGGTTGTAACTCCGCTTTTCTTTTCTCCGTTGATGATGGCGTGGTTTATGGGAGCGGCTCCACGGTAGTCGGGCAGGAGAGAGGCATGTAGGTTGAAAGTACCATATTCCGGGATATTGAATACTTCAGGTGGCAGAATTTTGAAAGCAACCACAACCTGGAGATGGGGCTGCAGTTCTTTTAGCTGTTGAATAAAACTTTGGTCATAAAGGTTTTCCGGTTGCAGCACCGGTAGGTTTTGTTCCCTGGCATACTGTTTGACCGCTGATTCCGTTATCTTGCGGCCCCTGCCGGCAGGCTTGTCAGGGTTGGTCACAACGGCCACCACATTATATTTGTTCTCGGTAAGCATTTTCAGGCTTTCCACTGCAAATTCAGGGGTGCCCATGAAGACAATGCGAAAAGCATTTTTTGATATCATAAGCGGGTTCCTTCTTATTTAGGCACAGCAAAAATAATGAATAATTTTCCTTGATCCGCAAAGGAATTTAAACGATCTTGATGTAATTTAGCCGGTTTAATTTCATCAATCTGTTTGATATATGACGCGGCTTAACTGGCAAATATTTATAAGTTTCAACCTCTTGTTCACGTTTGTTGTTATGCTGATTTCGGGAGTCATTCTCTTTTTCAAACCTGAGGGCAGCGTTGCAAGGTGGCTCGCCTGGGACGTATGGGGGCTGTCAAAATCAGGATGGGAAGCGATGCATACGGTATTTTCCTTTCTTTTCCTCCTGTTTGCGTTTTTCCATATTCTAAAGATCAACCTGAAATACATGCGCTTGTATTTTATTAACTACAAGCCGAGGGGTACATTCAGAGAAATGAATCTGGCGCTGGTCATTTCATTGGTTTTTTTCATAGGCACTGCTTTCAGTCTTCCTCCCTTTCAATGGATTTTTGATGCAGGCAATTACCTTTCTGACACCTGGAGTGACAGGGTTGAAATCAGACATGAAGCCATTGACGCAAAACAGCCGATGCGGGAAGTAGCTTTTGAAATGGGGATAGATAATGAGGAGCTGCTTTCAAGGTTGGAAAAAGAAGGTATCGATGTCTCCATGGCGCAATCCCTGCGGAAAAACGCGCGAAATAATGGTATTACACCCTATGAACTTTATAATATGCTCCGACCAGGTGAAAAGACCATGGAGAAAAGTCGCCAGGATAAACTTTTAGGTGATATCACACTGGAAGAGATGGCGGCCATTTTGGGGGTTCGATCATCTAAACTGGTAAGTGCAGCCAGGGAGTTTTACGGGCTTGAACAAATGACTGAAAAGACAAGCATTGGATATATTGCCCGCAACATAAATCAAAAGCCCGGGCAGGTAAGAGAAACCATAATAAACAGGGTGAGTCATTTGTTTTCTTTACCGTATTCGGAGTAGGGGAGAGACTCTTTCTGTTTTTCCTTTTTTGCTTTCTCGCTGGTCTTTTTCAGTTCGCTGGGGTCAACCAGTTCCAGTAGATGTCCCATTTTGTGTTTTTTGGTTGCCAGATAGAAACGGTTGTATTCATTGGGTTCTACTTCGAGGGTGATGTTTTCCACGACTTCCAGGCCATAGCCTTCCAACCCCTTCCTTTTAATCGGGTTGTTGGTTAACAGTCGTATCTTTCCAAGCCCCAGTTCTCTGAGGATGTTGGCCCCCACACCATAATCCCTTTCATCTTCCTCGAATCCCAGGTCAAGATTGGCTTCCACTGTATCTCTTCCCTGTTCCTGAAGCTTATAAGCCTTTATTTTATTGAATAAGCCGATGCCTCTTCCTTCCTGGTTCATGTATACAAGCACACCCCGGCCTTCCTTTTCAATCATTTGCATGGCTTTGTGAAGTTGCGGTCCGCAATCACATCTTTTGGAACCAAATATGTCGCCTGTGATACATGAGGAATGCACCCTCACCAGTACAGGATCTTCTTTCGTCCATTTGCCTTTTACCAATGCTATGTGTTCAACTCCGTTGGATTTCTGCTTAAAAGGGATCAATTCAAAATTACCATAATCGGTAGGCAGTTTAACCCTCACACCTTTTTCAATAAGCGTTTCCTGGCGTATGCGATAGGCGATCAGATCTTCTATGGTAACGATTTTTAAGTCAAATTTTTTGGCTATTTCTATCAATTCCGGTAGGCGCGCCATTGAACCGTCATCGTTCATGATTTCTACCAGTGCGCCCCCGGGCTTTAAACCAGCCAGCCGGGTAAGATCTACCACAGCTTCGGTATGCCCCGGTCTTCTCAGTACACCTTTGTCTTTTGCCTTTAGCGGAAACACGTGTCCGGGCCTCCCCAGGTCTTCCGGTTGGGTTTCAGGGTTCACAAGGGCTTCGATGGTTTTGGCCCGGTCTGAAGCCGATATCCCGGTGGTGCAGCCATACCCGATCAGGTCAACAGATACGGTGAAAGGCGTTTCATGAAAAGAGGTATTTTTGTTTACCATTAGTTCCAGCTCCAGCTCATTGCATCTTTTTTCCGGGATTGGCGCACACAGCAGTCCACGGCCATATTTGGTCATGAAGTTTACTGTTTCAGGAGTGATCTTTTCAGCAGCTACTATAAAATCCCCTTCATTCTCCCGGGCTTCATCATCCACCACAATAACAAGCTTACCTTCCCTAATATCTTGAATGGCTTCATCTATGGAGTTTAATTTGTGCTTTAGTTCATCCTTTTTCTGATTCATATCATTCCAAACTCTATATCCTGTCTAATAATTTACAAAAGTACATATTGTGACATAATTGGCCTAATTATTGTTCATAAAAATTAGTGGAGTCATCTTCACCAGATTTTCCATTTTTGAAAGATCCAAACGAAATGATTTTCTTAATGGCTTTGGCATAGGTTTCTGTGTTGAGTATCATTGAATCATTGGTGGCTTTATAGGTAAGGAAGATTCCAATGGGAAGAAAGATCAGCGATGAAAGCCACATGCCGAAAAATGCAGGCAATACACCCTTTTCCACAAAATTTTCGCCAGTGATGGAAATGATATAATATATGATGAAAAATATTACCGAGATGACAAGGGGTGTACCCAGGCCGCCTTTCCGGATGATTGAGCCAAGCGGTGCTCCTATAAAGAAAAATATGATGCAGGCAAACGCAAGGGTTAATTTTTTATGCCAGTGGATCTGATGTTTGTATATGTTCTTTTGCCGCTGCTCAAATACCTTTCTTGAGTTGGTGATTTTCTGGTTGTTTTTTCTGGCACTGTTCAGGGCATGATTTATGATGTTGAGTTTATGCCTGGGTTTAAGCGTATCGATAAAATTATCTACATTGAATGACGAATTGGGATGGTTCGCTGTTTTACCATTGCTTTCCTCGTTAACCGGGTTATGGTTTTTATTATGAAGATTGTTTGATGGGGTCGTAACATCCCGGCTGGCGTACAACCATTGGGTTGAGGATCGCCGTTTAACATAGTTCTCGGGCACTTCTTCCTGAGTGTCCGAGAAGGTATAAACATAAGATGACTCGTATTGATCCTGCAGACTGTCGGCCGGATATCCGTAGGGCGAAGCTTTTTCGCCAACATTACCGGGATTAGCCCCGAGGTTATTGCCATTTGTTTTATTTCGAGAGGATTCACCGGAAGGGTGATTCTGGGTTTTGGTTTGAGATTTGTTCGTGTTACTGTTGCTGGCCATTTTCTTGTATCGTTCGCCCCGAAATATATTATCGTCAAGCTCTTTGGAAAGGCTGGATGCTTTTTGGTTGTAGACCTGGATCAGGGAATCCCTGTTTTTTTCCAGCTCACTCAACTTGAGCATCTGGTAATTGTCTTTGAAAAGTCCCTCATCCGTTCGCTGGAAGCTGAACCCTGAAATGTCGATCAACAAGGTTTCCTCATCAAATTCCCTCTGTTGGAAGGGATATTCTTTTTCTTTTCTTCTGCGGTTGGCTTCATCGCTTTCCTGCATTTCAGCGTAGGTTTGGCCATGGTACAGGGTAACCAGGAGCATGGTTTCATCGGTAGTCATTTTGATGTAGCCGGAATCAGCGATGGTTACCTCGGCATTTCCTTTATCTTTGTTATGCTTGTAAATCATAATGTCTTTCATCAGCTTGGTTCGGGGATTTTTCTCTCCCACCTTGATGCTGTACCCTTCAATGTCGTTGTAGAACACGCCTTCCCTGATCTGAAGCTCTTCCCGCTGCTTTTTGATGTCGTAACGCAGGGATAATGCTTTGAGATTGGCATAGGGAATGACATGATTGGAATAGAAAAAGGCACCGATAGCCAGGACACTCACCAGGACAATCAGCGGCCTCATGAATTTCTGCAGTGAAATGCCGGATGATTTGATGGCCGTGAGCTCAAAATACTCTCCCAGGTTCCCGAAGGTCATGATGGAAGAAAGCAATACCGCCAGCGGCAGAGCCAGGGGTACAAGACCGGCAGAGGCATATAGCAACAATTCGGCTATGATATTCCACTCCAGTCCCTTCCCTGCCAAATCATCAATGTGTTGCCACAGAAACTGGAGGATAAGAATGAACTGAGCAACAAAAAAAGTAGCTATAAGTGGCTTTATGAATGATCCGATCAGTAATTTATGTAATCGTTTCAATGTATTGTTTTCTGTTTTTAAGATGTAAACGTGTGCAAAATTAAGTTATTTTCTTAAGGGAAACTTGAGAGAAAGGTTAAAAATACAGTGATTTCCTGTAATTGTAGATGATTTAAGGTTCATTTAGGTTGGGTTGAAAAATGAATTCAATAAGGAGTTGATAAAGAAATCAGGTGACTCCGAGAGCCTTTTTTAAATGATCAACCTGTTTTTCCCATAGAATCGTTACATCTGATTTTTCATCTTCTTCTGCAAAGTCGGTTATCACCAGGGCGACATCGCCAGTCAGATCATCTTCCATGATTTTGAATTCGAAGTAACTTTCCTCGTCTGTATCCTCCAGCCATTTGTATCGAATGTAATTGTTCTTTTTCTGGTCAAGAATTCGGGCAGGATGCTCCACGCCGTTCCAGATAAAGGTAAAAATGTTTTCCCTGACCCTGATGTCGTCGGCAAACCATTCAACCAACCCTCCGGCAGTGCTTAGACGGGGAAATAATATAGAAGGTGATGCGTTAATGAAAAATTCAAGTGTCAAAACCGACTTCATATTTAGAGCTTTTAGCTTTTTATTGAGCTCATGCAATTTATAAAATTAAGGGAATTTTTTATATATATTTTGATAAAATATTATATTTGCACCGCTAAAATCGTGGCGAGATAGCTCAGGTGGTTAGAGCGCAGCATTCATAATGCTGAGGTCGTGAGTTCAAGCCTCACTCTCGCTACAAAAACCAGGGGGTGGCCATAACTACAGCCATTCCCTGATTTTTTTCATAATTCTATCAGAGATACTCCAGAATTTTCGTATCAGAAACAAACCAACTGAAGCAATTAAAATCAGAATGGCTGTATCATCTCCGTTCGGTGTCTCTAAATTAGCTCCATTTAAAGGTTATACGGTCCCGCTCAGAGGGAATCAATTGTGTAAATCCTGTGATTTCTGTCTGTTAGCCAACTGCCAACTGCTTATTGCCACTAATTCAATCATTCAATCCCGCCTCCATTGCATTTCGGCGGGCAGGCCCGCCTGTCCCAGTCAATCAATCATTCATTCATTCATTCAATCATTTTCTAGAGGCGGAATAAAACTGAACAAATTGGCCGAACCCTAACCCGGAATTTCAATGAGTATCCCTGCCAGTACCAAATAGTAGGCCAGAGTTTCTATCCACCAAATGTGGTTTTTTACTTTAAACAATACGAAGACGAGTGTAAATATTGCCTGTATGGCTGGTATCCACCACATGCCAAAGTGGATCCACATTCCCAGGGCTCCGAAAACAATGCCTGCCACTGAGCTCCCGATGTGCCAGCGTTCTTCCATTTTAAAAGAAGTGGAAGGTGCAGCCCCGGTAAAGCATATGGCAGCACCTGCAAGAAAAATAAAAGGTTTGGCTGCTGCAATCATTAAGGGAATTGAAAATCCCCATAACACAATCGTAAAAAGCCATTTGCCCTTTAGCTCATAGTAACTTTTGGATATGCTTTCCGTAATGCCATAACGAAAAGCAATATACAAGATATACCCCGTAAATACGAGGAACGAGATGATACTAAGAATTACTGAATAGTCCATGGTAATAATTATTTAATGGTTAATTTTGATAAGTTGTTAAATTGTTGAATAGGGCTTTATTTAGCTAAGGTGAAGACAATGATTTAATGCTTAAATGATTAATTGATTAAATAAAGAAGATTCTGGGAGTTTGCCAACTGATTTTTGCCAACTTTCTTCCCAAAACTCCTGTCAAACCATCAACCGTTTAAACTCCTTTTATCCAAGGCTTGGATTCCGGCTCTTCACTATCTTTACGGCCGGAATGAAGCAAAGACTGGAGCTTATCTGCGTATACAAACAATGACAACATAATGACTACTGAATGACAATCAATGATCATAAATGACAATCAATGACTTCTTAATTTTGCTGATGTCTAAAGCCATTCACTGATTGCTGAATTTTATAGCATATACCTGCCTTTTACCACTGTGCGTTGAATTGAACCCCACCATATCGCTTTCCGGGCTCCAGCGTGGATGCAGGTCGCACCGCCAGCCCGCTCTGTATCCCGAAGCTTGCTGAAACCGACCCAGGGGCAGTACCGCCTGGTTGTCCATGTTCATCAGGAATAGCTGTTCCTCCCGCAATCCATTTGGATAGGTATCGGTGATGAACCATTCGCCGTTGGGAGAGAAGGTTCCGTGCCCGTCATAATCCAGGAGGCCTCCGCCCAGCCTCTGATAATCATTTTTGCCCGCCGTGAACATGATGTGGCTGAATACTTTTTCCTTGTAGTTCGCGGTGATCATCAGCGTGTCGTCGTCAAGCCAGTCGAAATGGGAACCGCCCCAGCCATCGGGAAAGCACTTCTGAAGGTTGCTACCGTCGATGTTTACCACAAAGGCGGTGGTGTTGCGCTCGGGTATTGCCCGGGCCAGCCACATAATCTTGCTTCCGTCCTTGCTAAACAGTGTGTGGTTGAAGTATTCCAGTCCGTCTTCGGGAATTTCAGGCACCTGGTCTTTTATCCCGGCAAGCGAAACCAACAGCTCCTTCTCACCCGTCTGCAGATCTACCAAAAATATCCCGTCATCTTCAGGGAATCGTTCATCTTCGCGTGGATCCTGCCCATTCCCGCCGTATCCATAGTCCTTGCGGGTGACGCGCAAACGGGCAAAATTGATGCTGACCGCCTTTTTGCCACCGGGTGCCACGGCACTTACCGGGAAAGGCAGGGTTCGCACTTCCTTTTTGGTATGTATGTTCATCACCACGGAAACAAAATTTCCATCCCTGAGATCGTTGAAGATGATCAGGGAATCTGGCGAAGTGCCCAACCAGTGGGCCATACATCCCTGCTGGAAATTCCAGGCCCGGGTTTGCGCCAGGGGAGTGAATTCCTTTGTTTGCATATCTACCATACCCAGTGTGGCGGGATCATTCTCCGATGGAAGCCGGTGCCTTACGTCTGTCTCGAGTACGGTGGCATACCTTTGGTTGGCACTCCATGAATTGATTCCGTAATAACTGGCAAAAAAATGTTCCTTTGGTCCGTCGGTAAGCTGAACCGTTTCAGAAACTTCAGGAAACTGATCTTGTTGATTGCTCTCTTTTTCCTGTTTGCAGGAAGTTCCCAGAAGACTGATTATCACAAAAAGGCCAATGAATTGTTTTTTCATCATTCAGGATTTTGATTGCTTTGGGTTTACCAATATAGATTATTATGATGAAAAAGACAAATCCGGGGTGGTAAATATTTAATGATGTCTTGTTGTTAATTTCCAATATTGTTGCTATTTTTAAAAGATTTAAATCAAACCTGCAAATACCATGACAATCCTTTCCAGATTACCTTTAAGCCGGTTAACCAGGTTAACGCGTATACTCATTATTGTGGTCATATTTTCCATGATTCGTCTAAACGGTAAGGCTGCTGAGCAGAAGAATGATGATCGTCCGAACATTATCCTCATTCTGGCTGATGATATGGGCTACAGCGATATTGGCTGCTACGGTGGAGAGATCAACACCCCAAATCTTGACCAGCTTGCCGAAGAAGGAATGCGTTTTACTCAGTTCTATAATACCGCGAAGTGTGCTCCTACCCGCGCTTCGATTCTTACAGGATTGTATCATCAACAGTCCAATAACCTCAGGAATACCACCAACAATGTTACCCTGGCTGAGGTACTCAAGTCGGCTGGTTACTCCACCATGATGAGCGGTAAATGGCACCTGGGGTACTGGAGAGAAGATAAAGGTACGCCTGTGGATCGTGGATTTGATCGTTTCTTTGGTTTCCTGGGAGGTGCCATCAACTTTTTTACCGGAGAAGATTTTGCCACCGGCGAGAATTACATGCGGCTGGACAGGAAGCCTTTTGATGTACCCGATGATTTTTATTCTACCGATGCGTTTACCGATTATGCCCTGCAATTTCTGAACAATCGAAATAAAGACAATCCATTCTTCCTTTATCTGGCCCACAATGCCCCTCACTTTCCGCTACAGGTACCTCAGGAGGAGATCGAAAAGTATAAAGGGAAATATTCTGTGGGATGGGATCAGCTACGCAGAAACAGGTATGAGCGGATGAAAGAAATGGGACTCATTGACGACCGTTGGAATCTGTCGGATCGGGATCCCCTCGTGCCTACATGGGAATCGCTCAGCGAGGAGCAGAAGCAGGAGGAGCAGTTGCTGATGGCTACCTATGCTGGCATGATCGACCGGCTGGATCAGCAGATAGGCAGACTGATGGAATACCTGGACCGGAAGGATATAGCGGATAATACCATTGTGATGTTCCTGTCGGATAACGGCGGCTGCCCCTTTGATCATAACAGAACGCCCAATCTCCCGCCCGGTCCGGCTGAATCGTACCGAACCTATGACAGCGAATGGGCCAACGCCTCCAATACACCTTTCCGGCTCTACAAGCAGTGGGTTCATGAAGGCGGAATTTCTACACCCATGATCGTCCGCTGGCCCGGGGTGGTGAAGCCTGGAAGCATCACCCGCAAGCCGGCGCAGTTGATCGATATCATGCCCACCTTGCTGGAGGCGGCGGAGACTTCCTATCCCGAATCCTTTGAAGGCCATGACATTCTTGATAAGGAGGGCAAAAGCCTGATGCCACTGCTCAGGGGAAATGATTACAAACCCCGTAATCCCATGTTCTGGGAGTATGCAGGCGGCCGGGCAGTAAGACAAGGCCCGTGGAAGCTGGTAGCCGAACGGGGTAAACCCTGGGAGCTTTATAACATCCGAAAAGACCGCAGTGAGACGAACAACCTGATCAATGCCAGACAGGATTTAGCTAAAGAACTGAAATCGCTGTATAACCAGTGGGCCACGCGCACCGGAGCCAGAACCAACCAGGAGGCCATAGAAATGGGCACCAACCAGCAGGACCGTTACTTATTTGAAGAGGAGCGGGAGGAGCTTTATTGACGTTTGAATGTTTGATGACAAAAAGTTGGCAATTAACAAAGGGCAGTTGGCAAACTTCTAAAATCTGCAGATGGCAGGTGAATTAAAGAGTCATTAGATGGTCATTGATGGTCATTGGGTGTGTTCGCAGAAATTATAAAGGCGTGCAGTTGACAATTCATGAACATCTGGTGTTCTGCCTACTTTTTGACCTTTCGGGGCAAATTGGGCAGAAGCCAGTTCAGGATTGCCGAAATCGGATCCCAGACTCAACATGATATGAGTCATCCTGCAGACTTTTTCACTATTCCTACAGAATTTCCCTGCGTTCATCAACATGATGCAGAAGTTCTGCAGACCGTTGATCCTGTCCTGCAGAGATTTTTGTTAATCCTGCAACACTTTTTGCTGTTCCTGCAGAATTTTCTGCTATTCCTTCAGATTTTCCCTGCGTTCATCCACATGATGCAATGATCCTGCAGATCATTGATCCTGTCCTGCAGAGGTTTTTGCTAT
>Ga0207797_1000570_pt1 | contig 28526 bp, 18 predicted proteins | sample PRCRCaboRojoPR_6_FD_187275 | JGI IMG/M metagenome (GOLD analysis project Ga0207797, IMG submission 187275) | Marine sediment microbial community from Cabo Rojo, Puerto Rico - PR CR 10% Liquid 1 (SPAdes) | ecosystem: Environmental > Aquatic > Marine > Coastal > Sediment | place: Cabo Rojo, Puerto... | reverse complement strand
AATTCACGAATGATAATTTATTCGTGAATTCGTGGCTATTTTGTAGCTATTTCGTGACCATTTCCTAAAAAACTTCTTTCGCCCTTTCAGGGCTTCTTCAACAACGTTAATCCCTTACCCAGGGCGATGTCCTGGGCTGATCTCTTTTCGCCCCTTTGGGGCTTGGTGATAGTACCCAACCATCAATCTATACAATGTGTATTAAAATTATTCATGATAATATATAAAGCATAGATTCCGGCTCTGCGTTACCACTTCGGCCGGAATGAGTCGTAGGCCTCAGGATTACTGCGGATACAATCAATGGCCATTTAATGACCACCAATGACAATAAAACTTGTCCGGCTTTTTGACGGATGACCTCCTCAAGCCTACCCATGACTCATCCCCCTGTTTATCGCTTCTTCCATTCAAGCCCGCCTGCTGCGGGCAGGCCCGCCTGCTGCGGGCAGGCATTCAATCACCCAATCATCCAATCATTGTATTCAGAACCTTTCCTCCAGCATCCGGTCAATATACCTGCGCTCCAGCCTGCTGGTGAATGTTTCGAACGCCTGTTCCCGTGCATCTGATGAGCTATAGCCCACACCCTTGATATCCTCTATATCTTCACGGGCAATCACATTTCCATGTTCATCTGTAAACCGGATCTCAGATGCCAGGTAGGAAGCGGTCAATCCCCCTGCGGATTCTCCCGGCTCAAAACGGTAATCAATATCCAGGGAATAATCAGGGGTTTCATCATTATCAATAGTATTCAAGTGATACCTGTTTGCCTTCCGGCTGCAGATTTCACGGATATTCTTGTCATACCCGGGATGCTCACCTTCCGAAGATACCCGGACAGCAAGGACGGGAGAAAGGACATTAATGTCTATACCGGCAGTGGCAGGTGGCATGTTCTTTACAATGCTCCTGATAAATACATCGGAGACTGCATCAGCAGCGAGGGATTCATGATCGATACGCGCCTCCACCCTCTCCCGGTTTTTACCCGAGGTGATCCTGCCGGGATTCACGGAAACCGTACCTTCTTCATCCGTTCGATCATGTCCGGACTTCAGAAATCCACCCGAATAATTCAGATGAATTGGCACCCCGGGTACAGTCTGATCTTTGTATGTAACTTTGAACTCAAGCGGATTTGACAGGCTGCTGCCCCTTTTCACTTCAACCTGCCTGTCGGTGGCTGTAAACTCCAAACGGGAGACTACCTTCGTTAATAAATCAAGCAGTTCGTTACCCACATCGATGGTTTCTTCCGTGGAATGAACATGCACGGTCAAATCTTTGCCCAGGAATGCTTTCAGAGCCTCCATTCCCTGCAGACAAAATTTTATCGCTTCGATGGGCCGGCTGGCTTCGGCTTTCCTTTTACCCGACCGGTACTTCGAAAGCGCCGCAGTAAGGGCCTCATCTCTTTTCCTGAGCTTGTTCTTCCGGTAGACATCCTCCCTGATCTTGTAGTACACCCAGTACTGGTTATCCGATTCATAGTAATCCACCGGTTCAAAGCCTTCCAGGTAGTTCTCGCTTTCAATCTCAACGCGTTCGGAGTAAGATTCGGACACTCCGTATTCATTCTCGATGGTATGCAAAACAGAGGTTGCGCTTACACGGGCAGATATCTGGGATGCCATATCCTGCAGGGCATTTTGACGGGCCTCCGCAACGTATTCCTGTTTCATACCCACCTTCCGGGCGCTTCCTATACCGATATAATATCCCTCCATAACAGGCCGGTTCTTAACCCAGCGGGGAGGAGGCTTTACATCTTCCGCTTTCTTACTGGCAGCGCAACCAAGAAGAAAGAGAAACAGTACCGGAAGGAAATATCTCATATATTTTCAGGATTATACTGATCAATCTTTTCAACCATTTGGTCTACCGCCTGCTCATATAACCCGGATTTCAGCTCAGATACCGTTTCAGGCTCTTTTTCTGCATCCAGCAATCCCCTTAATTCACGAACATGTTCCTCATCGTCCCGAATTACATCCCTGGGATTGTCTTTATCGCGGTCGACCCAGTAACCCGGCACGAGCTGGTCTTCATCACCCTTATAACGGGCGTAATGCACTTCATCCTTTTCACTCATACGGAAATGATCGGTCACCAAAACTTCCCCGTTATCCGTGGATATCAACTGATAGCTGATCTCCAGCGAGGCACTGTTTTTCTTCCTGTATTCGTGGTATTCCGTTTTGTAATATTCATATTCCTTCATGGGCTCACCCTGCTCATTTTCTTTTGTCACTTCCTTTCTCAGGTAACCCTTTTGGGTAGATGATTCGGTGTCTCCTTCATTTCCATTCAGTCTCACAATCCTGCCCTTCAGCACGGCATCCACTCCGGCCAGGGAAGCAGCCTCATTATTGATCTGCCCGGTTCCTCTCTGAAAAATATCGGCAACGATACCGGATGCATCTTTTACCTTGATGAAGGGATTGTCGATCTTATTCAATGTTCCTCTAAGCTTTTGGGTCAAAGTTGCTTCATCGTTCCTGTTTCTGAAATTCAGCGAATAGAATCCCGGAACCAGTATATGGATGGTTGCCTCATCCAGGGCCTCACTCCGCAAATCAATGGCCTGTTTGTAATTCCCGGCCCCTTCGATCACCTGGTTGAATGTATGGTAAGCACTTCTGTACAAACCATTCTCAAGCTGATCATTCCCCTTTTCATATAGCGGCTGGTAACGGGCCACCCTGAGATGTTCGTCCACATCCTTGTATGAGGGATCAATGGATTTTATTTCGTTGAAGATCTGGTAGGCCTTGTCATAGTTATCGCGTTCCAGTTCATTTACACCATCAGCATAGCGTTTATCAAGATAAATCTTTTCCGATTCCTCGTAATACTCGTTGTATCTTCCGGGCATGGACAAATCTACACCCACTCCTTTCACCTTTCTGTAATAACCTTTTGCATCCCGGTAGGCATATACAGCCCTTTTGTGGTTGGAATTCTTATGGGCCGTATTGAATGAAGACAGCTTTTCCTCCAGCACCTTCTGTCCATTCTCCCGGAGACCCAGCTTAGCCTCCACATTTTTCTCATTTTTGGAAACCGACTTGTAATAATACTCAGCGGCATCCTTATACAACCCGGCTTTTTCAAACTCCTCAGCTTTCCGGGCATACCTCTTGGATGCACAGGAAGCCACAAACAGCACAATGACGAGTAACATGAATAATCTTTGCATATCAGTTATTTTAGTTTTGATTAAGTGTTAACATTTGATTTTCGGGTAAAAAAATGCCCTCACATGAACGAATATCCAACGTGGGTTGTACGGCCATTTATTAAGGGAGTTACTAAATTTGGTTAAAAATCCCCTTTTGCCCGAAAACACATTTCTTAACTGATTCAATAAAAAATTATGGTCAATCATATCTTTTGATGAAACAAGCTTTAATTGTGATAAACCTCAGAAATCTTTTTACAAAAACAAACTTGATCTTCCTAACCCAGATAAACTGGAAATCCTAAATTCTAAATCTTAAATCCTAAACAAATTCCAATGATTCAATCCGGCAGCTGCCGGAAATCAAAACAGGAGCCCTATTTGTTCGTTTTGATAATTCTTTATTTGGTCATTTGATATTGTTTAGAATTTCGAAATTACCTGCCTGTCGGCAAGGCAGGGATATTAGAATTTCATTTTCTGCCAAAAAATGCACGAAAATAAAAAGTAAAGTACTAAATAACTAACGGCCAAAATTATTTGTAACCCTGTAATTATAAGTTTCGTAATTATATAAGATATTATAATATGGAAAAGTGATACATTGCTCCAAAGCCCTTTTGTTACTGATAATCCTGTTATTTCCGGCATTATTGCACGCCCAGGTGCCGAACTGGTCGTGGAACAAGACCATTCACTCACCTGGAGATGAAATGTCCGTCACCAACAGGCTGGATAGCCTGACGGGGGATATTCTGATAGCCGGTGAATTCAACAGTGATATCTCTAATTTTCTGGGTGACGGCCAAACAAAAAGTACAGACTTTTCATCTACCTATGGGAATTCAGACGGGTATGTAGCCCGCTTCGATGAATACGGGAATGAATTATGGGCTTTTAAGATAGGAGGTTCAGGCACTGACCGCGTCAGTTCCCTTGATATAGGAACGAATGGGGACATTTATGTAACCGGGTATATCAGCAACGGAACCTGCCATTTCACAGGAACAAGCTCCAAAATTGCCGATAACAGCGTTGATAATACCTGGGGTCAAACTGCTTTTCTGGCAAAATATAACGCCAATGGCGCCCTGTTGTGGTATCGGATAGCTGAAACCCCGGATGGAGATGCAGGTGGAAATATTGTAAGAACAGGTGACAGGGAAATCTATCTTTCTGGATATGGAAAGGGGGGTGTTACAATCGGTGCATTGTCAGAAACTCTGAATCTCGGGGGCAATGACTTCTTTGTGGTAAAATATAATCCGGATGGTTCGGAACAATGGATATTCAAGGGGGGAACCTCCGAGGATGACCGGCTGGCAGACATGCACACCGGCACGGAGCTGTTACATATAGCCGTTAACTATAAGGCCGATCGCATTGATTTTTACAACAGCAGCGGATCTCCTGCCTTCAATTTCAGCAATTCCTACCCCGGCAAATACCAGCTTGTGATGTGTTCCTATGACAAAGAAGGGGACAACAATGCTCAATATGAGAGTTCCGGAAATGATAACGTGATAGGTAACGGCATCACCATGATAAAGGACTCGCTTTACGTTACAGGCCGGATTGGTTCGGATTCATATTTTGGTTATCCGGTTGCACCTTCCGATGAGTCCGACATCTTTATCGCATCCATGTCGAAATGGGCCCAGGTTGGATGGATAAAGACCATACCATGCACAGATTCAAAAGAGGAAGGTACCGACATCGACAACATTGGAAACCAGTATTTGGGTTTTACGGGCAATTATCATTATACACTGGATTTTTGGGGAGACACCAGCCTAACTGCAACGGATGCCCAGGACACTTTCCTGTCGGTGATCACCAGCAACGGTGCTTTTAAATGGGCCAAATCCGTTGGGGGTACCAATGATGAATACAGCAGTGCTTTAGATGGAAATAAATATGGAGAGATCTATCTGACGGGGGATTATTTGAAGGACATTCAGTTTAATGAGCTTAGTACCGCCTCAGACAATGGGTATAATGCTTTTCTGGCTAAAACAGATTACAACACAAGCTCTGAACCGCTTCCGGAGGCAAATGCGGGCATGGACCAGGGGTTTTGTGAAGACACCTCTACCACCCTTAACGGGAATAGCCCCGACCAGGGGTATGCTGCTTCGTGGTCATATATTCCCGGGATCATCTGGAAGGAGGATTTCAATGAGCTTGCGGACGGCACAACCTCGGATACCACAGAACCCAGCCGATGGAAATCAGATGGAGCAGCAGAAACAGGATACGCTGAAGTACGTTCCCACAAATTTGAGATCAGCGACACCGACTCGGGTGAAGTGATATGGGCTTCGGAGCAGATTGATATTTCGGGTTACACGGATGCCGAACTTTTTATTGACCTGGAAAGCTGGACAAGTGGCGAATTCGAAGCAGGAGATTCTTTAAAGGCTTATTACACCATCGACAGTGGACCGGAAACAACTCTTAATAGCGGAAGCCATCACGGGGCTATTGGAAATCTTACAGGTCCCGGTTCAGGAGGATACCACAGCACCACTGCCACAGTAACGGGTTTAAACGGGAATACACTGAGTATAATAATTAAAAGTTTTTGCGATGATTCCACAGAACTTTATCGCTTCGACAATGTGTTTGTTGTGGAGGCTTCATCGGACGATGATCCGTTGATAGTCAAACCGGGCGATCCCCGAACCGTGGTATCGGGGCTTCATTACGGTCTCAATCATTTTATGTGGACATTCACCCACGATACCCTGCCTCTCTCAAGGGACCTGGTCAAGATCAAACGGCTCGAGCAGCCTGTTGCCAATCCGGGTGTGGGAGACACACTGGTGGGCAGGCAATATACCCTGCAGGCCGTTCCAGACATAGCATCCGGATGGTGGGCAGAAGCCTCCGGTCCCGGAAATGTCACCTGGGATCCCGGGGCTTCATCAGATACAACTACGGTAACCGTGGATCAACAAGGGACCTATGCATTCAAGTGGACAGAATCCAACGGGCTATGCACAGATGACTCCACGATCAGCGTGTTGTTCCTGGATACTTTGAAAGCCGATCCCGGTTCGAGTGGAGATACATGTGGACTGACATTTGAATTGAAAGCCTCACTCACCTCGGATAGCGGAACAGGATATTGGACCACTAAAACCGCTCCGGGCAAAGTGACCTACACTCCCGATTCCCTGACTGATACCACCACCGTCACCGTAGATCAATTGGGCACATATGAATTTACCTGGACCGAAGAAACGCAGTTCCAGTCGGATGACTCCACAATAAGCGTCGATTTCTATGAATACCCGGTTGCTGAAGCAGGGGAAGATCTAAGTATTGAACAGGGAGAAGAAGTTCAGCTGAACGCCTCGGGTGGAAGTACTTACCTGTGGTCCCCTTCGGAAGGATTGTCGGATACCACCATAGCCAATCCAACTGCCTATCCAGGCACCACAACTACCTACACTGTAAAAGTAACCAATTCAGGAGGATGTTCGGATACCGACCAGGTGACCCTCAAAGTCACCACTCCCGATTTTGCAGAAGCAGGGCCCGATACCACCATTTGCGACGGCAATTCAGTTCAATTGTATGCATCCGGGGGTGTATCCTACAAATGGGAGCCTGCCACAGGCCTCTCGGACAGAAAAACGGCCACCCCGGTCGCTTCTCCCCATAAAACAATAACCTATCGTGTTACAGTAACCAATGATCAAGGATTGGAAGATACCGCTGAAGTAACAGTAAAAGTAAATCCTTTACCAGAATTGAAAATTACAAATGAATACAGCTTATGCGAGGGCGACAGCATACAGCTGAATGCTGAAGGAGAAGGCGAATTCCATTGGGAACCGGAAGAAGCGCTTAGCCGGAATGACGTGGCCGATCCATTCGTCTGGCCTTCAAATACCACAAATTATCAAGTCAAACTTACAAATCATAACCAATGCACGAATACCGCAGAAACCACTGTCAAGGTCTATGAGAAACCCAGGGCCTACGCGGGCAGTGATCAGACACTGGACTACCGGTTCGAAACCACCCTGAATGCGCGGCAGCCTTTGACCGGTGCAGGTGAATGGAGGGTGCTGAAGGGAAAGGGCACATTTGCCGGTAAATCGGATCCCAACACGCGGGTCACGAATCTGGAGAAGGGTGAAAACACATTCCTGTGGAAAGTGGACAACGGGATTTGTCCTGTATCAGAAGATCGTGTGAGCATTACCGTGAAGGACCTGTTTGTCCCAACGATCATCACACCCAACAATGACGGCAAAAACGACCGGTTTAGGATCCCCGGGCTAAAAAATATAGAATGCGAAGCGTTTATCCTGTTCAACAGGTGGGGAAATGAAGTATACAAGGAAAAAAATTACAAGGGCGACTGGAATGGTACCAACAAGTGGGGTGAAAAGGTCACTCCCGATACCTATTATTATATACTAAAACTAAAATCAGGCAGAGTATTAAAAGGACATCTCGACATAGAACATTAAAGAAAGGGATTCTTGTGTGCCTGCTGTTCATGATGGCCTTCAGTGAACTTTACGGGCAGTTCCACCCATTGAACGAACAGTACACACTGGACGCCCTGAGCATCAATCCCGCCTATGCAGGAAGAAGGGAAGCCATGAGCGTGGCCATGTCGTACCGGCACCAGTGGGTAGGATTTGAAGGAGCACCCCGGACAGAAATCATCAGCATTCATTCTCCCCTGCCTCAGGAAAAAACCGGTGTCGGGCTTGTCGTCATGAACAATGAAATAGGCATCAAACAGGAAACCGGAATTGCAGGCAACTATTCCTACAGCGTGAAAACGGGAGCCGGCAGATTATCGTTTGGTCTGGGAGCAGGATTATCAATAACCAATAAAGACCCCCATGATTATAATGTCCTCGACCAGGGAGACCAGTTGGTGGAAGGTACCGAAAAGAAATTCATCATGCCGGATTTCAGTGTGGGAATGTATTATTATACCGACCGGTATTACGCCGGAATTTCCGCACCATTTTTCATGAACCACCGGTTTTATCCTTCAAGTGGTGATTATAAACTATATCACAGTTTTAGCGATTGCAACTATATGATTACAGGAGGTTACTTATGGAAAATCAATGAAGATATAAAAATGCTCCCGAATGTTCTTTTCAGATTCAATCCAAACAGGGCCAGGCAGGTGGATTTAAATCTCCACGTGATTCTGAAGGACAAATTTTGGATTGGAACCAATTACAGATCGGAAAAGAGTATGATCTGGACACTGCAATACCAGATCAACAACCAGTTCAGAATAGCTTATTCCTACGGAACGGATTTCTCCGAACTGGGAAGATACAACAGGGGAACCCACGAGATCATGCTGCGATATGATTTCAAATATCTGCTGGAAGTGGTAAGCCCGAGATATTTTTAAAAGAATGGCTGAAATGAAGCGAATCATAATCATATACATCCTTCTTTTTGCGGCAACAGGCAAAGCCGGTGCCCAGTCCGGGTACTATTCCGTGGAGCCTGCTCCTTTCAGCTCGGATCAATATGATGAGTATGCTCCTGTCTTGTACCAAAAAGGCGTTGTCTTCTGTTCAAACCGCAATGATGACCTCTTCATTAAATACCTGAACAAAGAGAGCGAGGAGAATTTCAGCATTTACTACATCAATACTGATGATACGGTAAACCGGGAAAGTTCAAAAGTATTCAGTAAAAACCTTATCACTCCTTACAATGACGGTCCGGTAACATTCAATCCAGGGAAACAGACCATCTATTATTCCCGGAACAGGAATATCAAGACAAAAAAGCGGGATGTGTTCAATCCCGGAAATACCCTGGGTATATTCTCAGCCAGGAAACAAAAGGGGCGCTGGGCCGACATCCGAAATTTCCCATACAACAGCGAGGATTATCACAATACCACTCCATTTTATGACACGCTGAATCAACGGTTGTATTTTGCCTCAACCATGCCAGGTGGTTACGGCGGATGTGATCTGTATTATTCGGAAAGAAAAGACAGTACCTGGAGTGAACCCGTCAACCTGGGACCCCGGGTCAATACGGAAGGCAGTGAGATGTATCCCTTCATCGGTTCCGAGGGAAAGCTTTACTTTTCCTCGGATGGACACGGAGGTTTGGGAGGAAAGGATGTCTATTTTACAAAAAAGCAAAACGGAGAATGGATCGGGCCCATCCACCTGAAACCTCCAATTAATTCTGAAGATGATGATTTTGCCCTGATAACAGACCATGGGTTCCAATCGGGCTATTTCTCTTCAAACAGAAAAGGCTCGGATGATATATACCGCTTTAAGAAGAACAGACCGCAGTTTTATGGCTGCGACAGCCTTCAGGAGAACCATTACTGCTATCAGTTCTGGGATGAAGGGTATCATAAAATTGACACGCTGCCTACCAGGTATGAATGGAAATTCAGTGACGGAACCAGTGCCACCGGTCAGGAGGTAAGGCATTGCTTTCCCGGTGCGGGGAAATACAGGGTTAAGCTGAATATCGTTGATCCCGTGGCAGACACGGTATATTACACGCAAAAAGACTTTGAATTTGAGATCAGGGATGCGGTTCAACCCTACATCCGGTCAGGGGATGCTTGTGTCAAAATGAATGAAGTGGAGTTTGACGGACTGAAAACCAATCTCCCGGATCTTAATATTGAACACTATTACTGGAACTTCGGTGACGGGACGCTGTCGGAGGGTCCCAAAACCAGCCACGTATATAAAAAGGAAGGAACTTACAAAGTAATCCTGGGTGTCACCGGTACCAATGACAGCACAGGATTAAAGGAAAAGCACTGTGTGTGGAAAGAGGTGAAAGTGTATGAAAATATTCAGGCTTTACCCAATGATCAGGCTAGTAAAAAGACATCTGTGAAGAACCAACGAACAGATGATCGTATTGATTTAAAATAAGAATCATGAATAAAAGATTGTCCGTATTGGTTTGTGTATTTCTCATTATTTTGTTTTTCTGTGAAGTAATGAGGGGTCAGGACAATACTCCCGTTGCCCTGAATGACAATTATTCTACAGGGATCAATGATACACTCATTGTATCAGCTCCCGGTGTTCTCGGCAATGATTTCGACAAGGCATTGAATGCTGTAAAAATCAATGGCCCGGCTCACGGGACGGTGCGGCTGAACAGGGACGGATCCTTTTCCTATTTTCCTGCAACGGGTTTTGCAGGCAGAGACTCGTTTACTTACGAAGCCAACAATGGCCACAATCAAAGCAACATGGCTACAGTAACCATTTATATACATACCAAAGCAACCGGATACAAGAACTTCATGGATAAGAAGGTGAACGCTGTACCCATAGCTACCGCCGACCGAAGGATTGTAGAAGAAGACAAGGTATACCATGAACCGGCACCCGGTGTATTAAAGAACGACAGTGACCCCGATTCCATTCCCGGTACTTTAACCGCCGAGCTGGCAAGGGATGTCAAACACGGAAAACTGACTCTGAAAGCAGATGGTTCGTTCGATTATAAACCTGAAAAGAATTTCTTCGGCACAGATTGTTTTACATACCGGCCTTATGACGGCACTTACCATGGCAGTGAAAAACGGGTGAAAATTGAGGTGAATAATGTGAACGATGGCCCCGTTGTGGTGAATGAAGCATACGCTACACCAATCAATACCAGCTTAACCGGCAATATCCTTGCCAATGATTATGATGTGGATAAGGACCGGATCAAAATTGCTTCAGTTAATAAAGCTTCGACTGAACAGGGCGGTACAATTACCATCAAAACCAACGGAAAATTCTCCTACAGCCCGCCGGAGGATTTCACCGGCACCGACCAATACGACTACAAGGTATCAGACGACGCCGCTCCTGCTCTGAATGGATCAGGCACCGTTTACATTTCAGTAACCGATAGCATGGAACTGAATACAAGACTTACCCACAACACATGCCATGGTGATCATGGAGGAGTCATAGACCTCACGGTAAAAGATTCAATGCCATGCAGCCAGGCGCTTTCATTTAACGGCAGGAATGATGATGTGATCATACAGGATGATCCTTCACTAAACATGACCGGGGCCCTCACCCTGGAAGCCTGGATCAGGACAGCACCACAAAAAGAAGACATTTGGCAGGTGATGGACAAAGGAGCAGATTATGGCCTGCGGTATGAAGAAAGTGAACTGATATTCTATGCCGGAGAGGCTGCATTAAGCCATACAATACATATCACTGACAGCGTGTGGTATCATCTTGCCGCCACCTATAACGGGAATACGATGCGATTGTATGTGAACGGTTCGGAAATAGCCACAAAGGAAAATCATACGACCCTGCAGAACGAAGGATCCGGTGATTTTTACATTGGCCGGGATGATTCAGGAAAAAGGCACTTTAAAGGAAAGATGGATGAAGTGAGGGTATGGAGCGTTTCCCGCACAGGAAAACAGATTCGGAACAACATGATCAGGGAATTGGATGGCAGTGAAACAGGCCTGGAAGGATACTGGAGGTTCAATGAAGGAAGCGGATTTACAGCATATGATGCTACCGGTAAAAATAACGGTGCCTTAAGCCTGCCCGAATGGGTAAGCAAATATGCCTATTCCTGGAAGGGACCTGATGGTTTTTCGTCGAAACGGGAAGATATTTCAAACCTGAAAGCGGGGGAATACACCTGCAAAGTTAAAAGAGGCAATGGCAATACTGCCCGGGTAACTGCCACCATCAGGGAACCTGAACCTTTGAGCCTGAAACAGGTGGACAGTGCACATCGGAATCCTACCTCTTTCCAGGGCAAAGACGGGGCCTTTGCTGTAGACGCATCCGGCGGGTCCGGCAGGTATGAGTTCAGCCTTGATTCGGGTAATACCTGGGTGAGCGATTCTGTTTTCACCGGTCTGCCGGCAGGCGATTATACCGTTCACCTGCGCGATGCCAATGACACTTCCTGTCAATATAAAAATTTAGAACCAGTCCATTTAAAACAACCTTCCGTTTTCAGTGATTGCGACAGCATTCAGGAAAATAATTATTGCTATCGCTTTTGGGACGAAAGCTATAACAAAATGGACTCCATTCCCGTAAGGTATGAATGGTCATTCAGTGATGGTACTAAGATCCGTGGACTGGAAGTAGAGCATTGTTTCCCGGATACAGGAAAATACAGTGTTAAACTAAATATGATAGACAACAGGACCGGTAATATATTCTTTACTCAAAAGCATTACGAATTTGAAATAAGAGATGCCATACAGCCCTATATACGTTCCAAAGATGCCTTTATCAAAGGCAAGGAAATGGAATTCGACGGGTTAAAAACCAACCTACCTGGATTTAACATTGACAAATATTTCTGGGATTTTGGCGATGGTACCTCTGCAGAAGGTCCGGTAGTGCATCATACTTACAGAAAAAAGGGTGATTACAGGGTAATGCTGGCAATAAACGGCAAAAATGACACAACCGGATCAAAAGGCAACCACTGTGTATGGAAGGAGATCAGGGTGTTTGAAGATTACCAGGCCCTTGCCATGTATGAGGAGAAAAAGGAAGGAAAGGCAAACGATACCGAAAAGGAACCGAATGGGGAATTGCAAACTGAATTCAATGCCTATGAAAGAAATTCCCGGGAAGAAATCTTCAGGGTGGAAGTGCTTTCATCCAAACAGAAAATCTCTCTTAAGGATTCAATATTTGATCCTTTGCGGGATACTTACATGATCAGTGAATTTTATGACGAAAGCGATGAATTGTATAATTATACCGTGGGAAAGAAAGAATCCTTACCTGCCATCTACCCGATTTACAACGATGTGGTTGAACGGGGTTTTGAAGAGGCCCAGGTAAAAAGCTATATCATGGCTGAATTACCTGAAGAGGTAGTGAATCAAATCAATGAAGCATTCAGTAATATCGACAACGCCCGTTTCGGTTTTGACGAATACAAGGTGGCAAAAAGCTCCTATCCCATCCTGGATCGCATCATCAACATTATGAAGCACAATTCTGATGTTAAGATCGAAATCGCAGCCCATACCGATAACATAGGCTCATTCGAATATAATATGGATTTGTCCAGAAAAAGGGCACAATCGATCATGGATTATATGGTTTCGAGAGGAATCCCCAAAGACAGGCTAAAGGCAGTTGGATATGGTGAATCAAGGCCTATAGCAAGCAATCAAACGGAATCGGGGAGACAAAAAAACAGAAGGGTAGAATTTATATTGATAAAAGAATAATCCTTCAATATGCAATTAAATCAAGTTATAGCAATCATTTCCGTCTTATTGGCTGTCCTGTCAGCCAACAGCATATTGATGGCTCAGTCTGCCCCGGCAGAAGATGAAAACATCCCTTATCTGGTTACTTTTGGTGGCAATTCGGATAAATCATGGGGCGATGATGATTTCTGCCAGATCTTCTTTGCTAAGGTTCCGCAATCTGTAAAACAACCCATATATATAAGGGTATATGACCCCGATACAGGGGGCGAACTTGATGAGCAAAAGGGCGAATTCGACACCGGCGTGGAATTTTCAATCTACGGAGGACCGGGATGCTGGAGCAGCGAGGATGCAAAGAACATCGATCCTGTAGGTAACTATAAAAGTGGCATTTTACTGGATTCCAAAACCTTCCACAACCAAAGTGAATATGATGAAGACTGGTATGTTTTTGGTCCTTTTAATCCCCAGGAAGGTGAACGGATTAAAAAATTCGAGGGCTATGTGTTCAAAATCATTGCGGAGGGAGTAGATGGAAACGACGGCAACCTCTACCGCTATTTTCTGAGCTCGGAAGAAAACGAATCAAAAGAAATAGAAGGAGGTAACCTGTTTACCTACGAATACACCTTCAGGATGTGGAACAACCAAAACAACGTATCGCAAATTTATCCCTACATAGATGATAAAACCACTGCCATTGAAATAAGAAACTTCGACTGGGATAACGATGGATTTATCCGGCTTGTCTCGGTAGCCAAAAACGGGTTGTTATGTTCGGTAACCGGGGAGAACGAGTGGGCAAAGGACCAGTTTCCCGTGCGGGAAGAAGAAAGAAACTCTTCTATGGAGCTTCAGTTCATAAAAAGCAGAAGCGAACTGGTTAAGAATAACAATGTGGTCGTGGTTGTACAAAATCAGTACGGTGAGAATCTGCCGTTTTATGTGGTTCCTATCGGAGGTATTCCGGTATATCAGCCCAAAATAAGAATGAAAGTGATTGACGAATAAGAATAGAATTTAATGTCCAAGCACATCCTGACATATATATCATTCCTTCTGCTCAGCTTCAGCATTGCTGACTGTTACGCGCAGCAGTACCAGTTCAATCATTTCGGACCCAATGAAGGATTGACCCAACCATTCATCTATACGATCAACCAGGATGACAGGGGATTTTTATGGATTGGTACAGGCGAAGGATTGTTCAGGTATGATGGCTTTGAATTCAGGCATTTTACTACCAGCGACTCACTTGCCGGTAGTTTCATTACCGAAAGCCTGAAGGATCAAAAAGGGAATCTTTGGTTCGGGCATATGAACGGGAAAATCACTCATTATAATGGCAGGAGCTTTTCCAGAATTGAATCCATTGAAAACCAAAATTCCGTAACGGGTATAACGGAAGGAGAAAACGGCAGGATTTGGATATCCAGCCAGGCAGAAGGTTTATATCATATCGGGCCTCAAATGGAAGTACATCACATTACGATTCCATTGAGGCAGGAATATATCTCATCCCTGCATTACTTAAGCAACAACCACCTGTTCATCGGGACCACCCGGGGGCTTTATCTTGCCGGACTCAATCGGGGAGCAGATACGCTGAAATATCTCAGGACAGTTAAAAACCTGCCGGAAGGAAATGTAACGGATATCATTCGCAGCCCGTCAAACGGTCAAATGATTGTCCTGGCCCAGGGACAGGGAATTTTTACGCTCAGCAAAACAGGAGACTTTGAGTTTTCAGCCCGCCGGATCGATAGTTTACAGGAAGAAACGCTGGAAAACATTCAGGGAGCAACCATTGACAAAAAAGGCCGCATCTGGTTAAGCTCTTTGGGTTCGGGTGTCTTTAGGCTAAACCTCCGGGATCGTTCACAGGAAATCTTGCACATTAATAATAATAGCGGGTTGCCCTCTAACGATGTAAAGTGCCTCTTTCGTGACAGGGAAGGCAATATTTGGTTTGGTCTTTATGGAGATGGCCTGGCCCGCTTTATTGAAGAAAAAATCGTATTTTATTCCTATAAAGAACGCTTTCCGAAAAACTCATTCTATGCACTCGACGGCTCAAATAATCATATCTGGGCAGGAGCGGACAGGAACCTGCTGCATATTGATCCGGAAAACGGGGACATACTGGAAAAATATAACACGGATGACGGCCTTCCCGATGAAAGGATCACAGCGTTGGATTACCGGCCAATTGAACAATCTGTTTGGATAGGCACTGAAAAATCCGGTGTTTACAAATTAAACAAGATAAAACAAACGATAGAAAGGATACCCATATCTTCCGGGGATCTTGAGAATTCAATCAATTATATCACAGGAGATCAAAATTACATATGGATAGGTACGAAAAAGGGAATCTGTCGCCTTAATCCTGAAAATAATGAAACTTACTGGTACAACACCAACAATGGACTTCCGCACAACAATGTGAGACATATTCACACTTACTCAGGGAACAAAATCCTGGCAGGTACTCAAAGCAACCATCTTATTTCCATAAAATCCGACGGACAGCTTGAAGAAATCCCTGTACTTAAAACGGAAGGCCTGATGGTCGTCAATTCCATCACAGAGGATCAGTCGGGCAACATCTGGATCTGTACGTACGGCAACGGGGTTTTTAAACTTGAAGATGACACTACCCGGCACTTTCAAAGAGGAAAGGGTTTGTTGTCAGATTACGGTTACAGCCTGGTTTATGCAAACAACAAAATATTTGTAGGGCATCATGGCGGCGTATCGGAAATTGACACCAAAAAACACACCATTAAAACCTATGATAACAATTATGGCATTAAAAGCTCCACCGAGTTTCACATAAACGCTGCTTACACCGGTTCAGGAAAAGAAGTCTGGTTTGGAACCTCCGAAGGAGTGGTCAGATTATCCACTGAGCAAACGGCAAAAGATACGTTACCTCCCAGGCTTAAGATCAGGAATGTATATATAAACAAAGAAAAAGCCGGAAAGAAGGAGGATCTTTTGCTTTCAGCAGGAAGTCATGAACTGGAATTCGAATATATAGGCATTCAGCTTCGTGACCCGGAAGCCGTGAGCTACCAGTATAGATTGAAAGGATACAGCAAAGGCTGGTCGGAACCAATAAAGGACAGAAGCGTGAGGTTTGGAAATGTACGGTCGGGAGAATATACTTTTCAGGTCAGGGCATACAATGAAAACGGAATAGTTACCGAAACACCGGTTAGCCTGGATATTAAAGTCAAAAAATACATCTACCAATCTGTGTGGTTCTATGTTGTTCTAATAATATTTGTAGGATTGCTGGGATACGGCATCATCATCATCCGGGAGCGGAACCTCAAACATGAAAAAAGAAAACTGGAGAAAAAAGTAGAAGCCAGAACAGAAGCGCTTCACAAGGCAAATGAAGAACTCGAGCTGCGCAATGAGGCCATCACTTCCAGTATTGAATATGCCAAAAGGATCCAGATGGCCATTCTTCCTACCAAAATTCCTTTCAACAATACATTGATATTTTACCGTCCGAAAGACATTGTAAGTGGCGACTTCTACTGGTTATCCCAGCATAACGGGTATCACTACATGGCCGCGGTAGATTGCACAGGCCACGGGGTACCAGGAGCATTTATGTCGTTCATAGGCCACATCTCTCTAAAGAAGATCGTTATTGAACACAACATTGCCAAGCCCTCCGAAATTTTATACCATTTAAACCATGAGGTAAAGGACACGCTCAATCAAAGAGAAGATGATCCGGTGCAGGATGGCATGGACATTGGATTGGCACGTTACAACCCGGAAACCAGAGAATTACAATATGCAGGCAGTTTTATTCCGCTTTGGCTGATAAGGGAAAACGAACTTTATGAATACAAAGCCAACCGGCTTTCCCTGGGACAATCAATGAAGGAAGGAATCAGGTTCACCAATCATACCATTCAGCTGAAGAAGGGAGATACCATATACATGATGTCCGACGGTTATGCATCCCAGTTTGGAGGCTGGTCCGGTAAAAAATTCAAAACTACAAATGTGAAAGATCTTATCCTCTCGATTCAGGGCAAAGAACTCAAAGAGCAAAAGCAAATACTCGCCAGTACCCTGGATGAATGGACCGGGGAAGAAGAACAGATTGACGATATCATGATCATTGGAAGAACCTTTTTATAAACTTTTTGTCTTTCATCCCCCGGAAAGAACCCCAATTCTTTATAGCTGTATTATTTTTTCCCTGATAAATTCTTTATATTTGAAATTACGGGAACATCCGGTATTGTTCTGATCGTATCCAACATCATGGTTGAAAGGTTTGAATAATAAAAACTGGTCACCCGATCATTAAATCCTAATTTAATGCTTAATATAAGTCCCAAACAGATACTGGTCACAATAATGATCCTTTCATGCATGGCGAGTGTTACCAGGGCCAGTGATACAGACAGCCTGGTTTATGAGGACCTCCAGTATGTAAAGCAAAGGATCAACCTGATGTTATACAGATTGAATGAAATGAATAAAAGCCGTATCACCAGCCTGGACAGCATTTTAACCCTTTCGGGTGAATCATTGGAAGGCCTGGAAACCCTGGAAAAAAGCATAGGCAGAGAACATGGTGTAACACGCGACTCACTAGAACAAAAGGCCATCCAATTGCAGAATAAAATTGAAGAAAATCAAAAGAAAAACAAACAGCAAGCCACGCTCCACTTCATTTTCCATGGTTTAGCCATCGGGCTCATCATCTATCTCATTCTTTATATCCGTTCGGAAAGAAGAAAATCCCTGCAATATTTAATTTCAAAAACAGATGAACTCGGTGGCGGGCAGGACGAAATTTTGCAAAAAGCCAACGAGCTGGAAGATATCAGGCAATCCCTTGAAAAAACCCGCAAACAACAGAAAAAGCTTAAGAAAAGGATCAAAAAAAGGAAATAAGGCCTAAGTCTTTTTTACCCAACGAAGGAGCAGCCAGCCCAGTATTGCACCTCCTATATACCATGGAAAATCAAGCCAACTGAATGTGGAACCAATAATGGTGTGGCCGAGGAAGGAAGACCTCACAGGCTCAAGAAAAGCGGGATGCCAGTATTGGGTAAACTCTACAAGTGAGGTAAGCAAAAATGCAGCCAGCACCAGCAAGCCAATAAAGTGCTCATAAAAAAACAAGAACAGGATCAAAGAGAGTTCCGTGACATAAAACAAGCCCGCCAGATGATTTGAAATCCAGGTTTCACCTCCATTGGGAATTATTTTAGCCAGACAACCGGCGGCTGCAATTACTATGATCAAAACCAGGGTTTTTACCAGGGGTTTTCTTTCAGGCATATATCAAATATCCAGTTTACCGTGAATGATGGTTATTATTGAAACACAAAAGAAGATGAGATTCTCTACAAGAGACTTCATGGTCATGTCAGATTCCAGAAAGCGGGAAAAAGATCTTATTTCATATCCTTTCAGTTGTTTAAGAACATCATATTTCGACTGATCAAGTATATCAGAGGCCTGGGCTAGCTGAACGGCTTCGTGAGCAAGACGGATCAGTTCTTCTTTAGTTATTTGCGAGTCGCCGGAGGAAACGGCTTTATCCCGAATTTCAATAAGGCGCTGGATATTACTACCGGTCTGATCCATATATGCGTATTGAGTGTTATAAGATCTTGCTCTCAAAAATAAAAATATTTTTCAAAATGTAAACCGGTCTTTTTCTATTTCAGCGAGAAATCTGGAAGGATAGGTGAAAACTGCATCATAGGAATACAAAACACCTGGAAAAGTAATGTAGAGTTGTTCTTTCGCCCGGCTGCAGGCCACATAAAACAGCCGTCTCTCTTCCTCCATTTCTTCAAGGTCCTTTGCACGGATCGAGGGGAATAAGCCATCAAGCGCATGGGGAATGATAACCGTATTCCATTCCAGGCCTTTAGCCGAATGAACGGTTGAAATGGTCATGGGGCTCTCCTCACTTTCATCAATCAAAGGGGTGGTTTCACCTGAAAGGCTTCTTGAGGGAGGTTCCAGGGCAAAATCGGATAGAAACCGTTCGATGGTATCGTATTTTCTGGCAAGGTCGATCAGCACGTCAATGTCCAGCAACCGGCTCTGGTAGTCGGTTTCTTTTTTCTCCAGTATGGGCGCATAGTAATCCTTCAATATCTGGAGGCGCTCGTTAACATACAGCTTTTCATCGGCGGCACGGTTCAATACATCCCTTAACTGCCTCAGCTGAATAAAAAATTTCTTTCCCATGAATTTATCCAGCTCAATCTCCCCGCTTCTTCTGACCTCTCGTACAATATTTCCGGCAGTTACCTTTCCTATTCCGGGCAACAATTTCAACACCCTGTGCCAGGCTACTGAATCATGGGGATTTAAAATGATGCGAAGGTATGCAATCATGTCCTTGATGTGCATGCGCTCATTGAATTTGAAGCCTCCAACCACAACATAGGGAATGCCCCTTTTATTCAGCTCGGTCTGAATGTAACGGTTGTGCCAGTCGGCACGGTTTAAAACCGCGATCTCATTCAATGGTACATTCTGCTCTCGTAATTCAAGAACTTTCGACACTATGAATGCAGCTTCCTCTTCTTCATCATAAAACCTTTTAACGATAGGAAGATCATAGGACTCAATATCGGAGTAAAGCTTCTTTTTATAACCGATGATGGAGTGATCAATGATGTTATTGGTGAATTCCAGGATGTTCCTGCTGCTCCGGTAATTCTTTTCAATCTTCACCACTTTGCAATCGGGGAATTGCTGGGGGAACCTGAGTATATTCTCGTAGTTGGCCCCTCGGAAAGCATAGATGCTCTGCGAATCATCCCCCACCACCATAAGATTTCGGTGTTTCGCAGCGAGCCAGTCAACAATCTCTTTTTGCACCACGTTGGTATCCTGAAACTCATCTACCATGATGTAATCGAAATCTTCCTGCAATCTTTTACGGAAACGCGGTTTGTCGCGCAGCGAATTTCTCAGGAATTCCATCAGGTCATCGAAATCGAATATGTTGCTCATTTCCTTGTAACGAGTATAACCGTTGTAGATCAATTCAATATCCTGAACATAATCGATAAGCCCTGAATAAAACCGTTCCACGAAATTGCGGATGGTCATGTTCCTGTTCCTGGAGCCGGATATAATCTTCTGCAAACGTTTCTTTTTCGGAAATTTCTTGTCCTTTTGGTTGTACTTCAGCTCGGTTCTTATCAGGTCAATGGTATCCTCGCTGTCGGCAGTGTCGATGATGGTAAAGTTATGTGGCAGGCTGAGCAAACCGGCATATTTTCGCAGCACGTGTACCGCAAAGGAGTGAAAAGTTCCACCCATCACCTTGCCGGCACGTGTATCCTTAAGGAGTTGTTCCACCCTTGTAAGCATCTCGTGTGCTGCCTTGCGGGTAAAAGTCAGCAGCAAAATCCTGCCGGGATCAACATTGTTTTCCAGCAAATAGCTCACGCGGTAAACAATCACCCGGGTTTTACCACTTCCGGCACCGGCTATTACAAGCAAAGGACCCTGCGTGGTTGTTGCGGCGGTTAACTGGGCCTCATTAAGGTGGTTGCCATAATCTATCCGGTAATCCCCTTTCACCAGTTCTTTACTGACATACTCCAGCTTGTGTTTTTTCTGCTCAATGGATTCGGCTATCTTTCTGAGTTCATCAATCCTTTCCTTTGATTCTTCCGGAATTTCCACTTCAGGATAATCATCCGGGGTGAGGTTGTATATTTCCGGTAAATTGGACTTGCTCTCACCGGGCGTTACCTCTGCATCCTCCAGTTCACCGAGGAAATCTTCAAGTAGCTTCTCCCGGTCAAAACTGTTCAGATCATCGCCGTCATCATCTTCATCATTATCTTCACTGTTGCCATTATCTTTCCCCTTACGGGGTTTTCCCGATGATGAGAACCATTCCCCTTCCTCCTCAAAAAAGGAGATGCTCATGCCATAAGGAAAAATCATAGAAAGGAAGGGAAAAATTTTGTTGATCAATAACATATATAATGCGTTTAGTCATTCAAAGATAACACAAAATTAAGATTTATGTACACCAATCAGGACCGGTTCATCGGAGAACAACTCATGACAGGAGGTATTCATTTTCAGAATCGTAACAAGAATCAGAATGTTAAAAATTTGGGAGTTACTGCAATAATCCCAAATTTTTCCGGCAAATTTTATTATTTTTGATTTGGATATGTCTCTTTAGGTATGCTGAAATTCAACATTTCAGTTGATAAAGACAGAATAATGAAAGGAGATAATGAACGAGGTTGAAGGACACGAAATGATTAACTTGAATTCCCCACAACAGAAAATTGAGAAGGAGGCAGATTTTACCAGAGATATAATGATGGGCGGGAAATCACCTGAAAAACAATCAGACCGGAAAAGCACTACTACCATTATTATAAAAATCTCGGCATGCTTTTTCTTTATTTTCATTTTCCTTCAGGGTATGTCGGTGACGCTTTTTGCACAATCAAAGGATATAGATCAACACATTCTAGACCTTAGAAATGCTACTTCTCCCTCGACCCGATGGGAGGCAGCCTATGCCCTGGGCCAATCGGGAGACTCAAGTGCCGTGGAACCGCTCATGAAGGCCCTTGATGATAACAGGCGATATGTAAGGGAAGCGGTAGTAGTAGCTTTGGGAAAAATTGGTGACGCCCGTGCCCTGGAACCACTCGTTGAGAAGCTCTCCGGTGACAACGATGCCAACGTCCGGGCGGCCGCGGTAGATGCACTTGCAAAATTTGAGGATTCACGAATTATAGAACCACTCATCAATACGATTTCCGAAGATGCCGATCCCAATGTAAGGGCAACGGCGGCCAGAACTCTTGGAAGAATCAGTGATCCCGGCGCTACAGAACCACTTATCAAAACCATGTCTGGAGACGAGAGCGCCAACGTCCGGGCAGCAGCAGCAATGGCCCTGGGAAAGATTGGAAATATCCGTGCTGTGAATCCTGCCATCGGGGCGCTTGCCGACGACAATGCTGATGTTCGCTCAGCAGCAGCCGGTGCACTTATCAATATGGGAAAGCCGGCTGTAAAGCCACTTATTCAAACACTTAATGATGATAATAGACAATTACGGGCATTAGCCGCCGGAATCCTGGGAAGGATGGATGCTCCCCAGGCTGTCGACTCCCTCCTAAATGCACTGGCAGATGATGACAGGAATGTGCGGGCCAATGCAGCCTGGTCGCTGGGATATATAGGAGGGCCTGCTGTTTCTCCCCTGCTTAAAGCCCTGAATAACGACAACTGGCAAGTACGGGAAGCAGCAGCCATGGCATTGGGAGAATACGGACAAAAGGAAGCCGTAAAACCACTCATAAACACCCTGGAGGATGAGGATTGGCATGTACGTGCAGCAGCCATCAGGGCTTTGGGAAAAATTGGGAATACCCTGGCAGTTGAGCCACTCATCAAAGCATTGGATGATTTTAATCACGATGTCCGAATCGCGGCTGCTGAGACTTTAGGGAAAATTGGTGACCCAAGGGCTATCGATCCCCTGATTGAAGCATTGGTAGATTTTAGCTCTGCTGAAGCAGCGGAGGAAGCTTTGGTAAATTTAGGTGAGTCGGCTGTTAACCCGCTTATCAAAGCACTGGCTGAAGATTATTTCTGGGGCAGGGAAGCTGCAATTGAGGTGCTTGGCAGAATCGGGGATATACGAGCCGTTGACCCCCTTCTGCAAGCTCTTAATGACAGCGACTGGCACGTAAGGAAGGTAGCAGCCGAAGCACTGGGAAAGATTGGAGACAAGCGTGCTATAGAGCCTCTCAAACAGGCAACAAAAGATGATAACAATCCTGTAAGTGAAGCGGCATCTGAGGCACTGGAAAAGATACAAAGTAAATAGCCCCTCAAACCCTTTACTCAGAAACATCATTTCTGGTAATATCATGTAAAAACAATTTAAAATAGGCTATTATACAATTTTATTCCATTATTCGGGTTAAAATAAAATGATGCTTTATATAATCGCTTACTCCAAATGAAATTAAAAACAGGTTTAACATTTCTTATTCTGATTATTGCGCTCTATAGTCACTCCCAGGAGGGAAGCCTGTTTCTTACCCATTACCAGCAAAACAATGTCGGCAATCTTCAGCACTGGTCGATCTCCCAGGATGGCTCGAATAACATGTTTTTTGCCAATCGTAAAGGGGTATTGAAGTATAACGGAGAAAACTATGAATTCATCCAGGTTCCATATATACCTTATGCTTTATCCTACCATCCAGGTGCAGGTAAGGTCTTTGTGGGAGGAGAACAGAATATCGGATATCTGACCAGGAACAATAAAGGTCTTTACCATTATAAAGACCTCTCCAAAGATTCGCTTTTCTCAGGGGAATTCATCAACATTGAAAATGTAGACTCTGCAGTCTATTTCATGAGTGAAGAAATGATTGTTTGCGTCAATCCCGGAACCCTCAATGTTGAAAAAATCTGGCATGCCCCGGATAATAAACCCTTCACCGGACTGATTCATAACAAGGAACATGTATTCATCAATCAATGGAATGAAGGGCTTCACAGGCTCCAAAGTGATACCTTATTCCCTATTGTAAGCGGTTTCTGGACAAAAAATAAAGAGATCCTGTTCAGCTTTCCATACAGCGATAAGCGAATTCTGGTCGGTACGGACGACAACAGGCTTTACCTTTTTGACGGGATGAAATTTTACAATTTCCGTTTGCAAAACCAGTCATACATTGATGAAAGTGTACTTGCAGGCGGACTTAAAATCTCGGAAAACCAGTTTGCCCTTGCCACGCTGGCAGGGGGTGTAGTGGTAATCGACAAACGGGACGGTGAAATTCAGTATACCATCAATTACCAAACCGGGCTTCCGGGTGACGAAGTTTCGGCCATTGGCCTGGACAATAACAATGGATTATGGATCAGCCACGATTACGGGTTGACCCGTGCCGACCTGAGTCTGCCCGTAACAAAATTCAGCAGCTATCCCGGAATAGAAGGTAACCTGATCAATACATTAGAACAGGACAGTGTATTGTATCTGGCAACAGGCGAAGGATTGTTCCGCCTGGACCAGGAGAAAAACTATAAGGAAGAAGAAATTACCGTTCGGGTAGAAGAAGAGATCCCTGTAATTTCAGAGCCTAAACAAAAACAAGAAGGAAGAACTGAAGAACAAAATAAACAGCAGAAACCGGAAGAAAAAGAATCCCAAAGCGGCTTTAAGAAGTTTTTTAACAAAATATTTGGTAGCAATGATAAAGAGGCACAGGCAGAATCGAGGGAAATAACCCCGGAACAGGCCAAAGAGGAAAAAAAAGGAGTAAAATCTGAACCTCAAACGCAAACCCGCATCTCCTATCAAAAAAAGAAGATATATTCACTCCAGTCCATTTCTCATGAATTTAATAAAATGGAAGGGATCGAAGGACCTTGTGAACAACTGGTTCCTTATAAGGACGGGATTCTTGCCGGGACATACAAAGGACTTTTTTACATCAACAAAGAACAGGAAATTAGCACGGTTATTGAAGGATCAAATCCTCATCAAATCCTTCCCACGGATAAACGCGGGCTTCTGATAGCCACCCAGGCAGGAATAATAAAAGCAAACCTAAAAAATGGTACATGGCATACTTCACCATATCTGTCGCAAATCCCGGGGCCCGTATATTCTTTAACCTTTAATAAAAAAAGCGGAGCCTTATGGGCAGGAGGCGAAGACCAGGCCTACAAGGTGGTATTTGACTGGGAGGGAAAAATAAATGACATAAAGAATTATTCATTGCCTACCCAGTACTCAGAAAGGTACCTTGTCCGAAATGTGGAAGAAAATCTGTACATACTAATTTCTTCGGGCATTTTTCGTTACCGCACACGTAATGATACGTTTGTGCCCAATTCCCATTACCGAAGAGATTCCCTATTACAAACCAGTTTTAGGTATCTCTCAACCCAACAAGGAATTTCATGGATAAAAAGTCAGGACCACTGGGAAATGCTTGGCAATGATGCTGTATGGCGGGATTCTCTTTCAATGTATCTCAGGCTTTTTAACAACATTCAGAACATATCGCTTAGCCCAACAAACCGGTTATGGGTTATTGCAAACAACGAGCTCTACAGGATTGATATGAACCAGGGTTTCCCCAGACAAAAGAACTTCAAGGTATATTTCACCTCCATACGTTCCGGCGAAGATCACTATTTAAACCATTCCCATCCTGAAATTGAAAAAGAAAATATACCGCTGGAATTTAACATTGCTGCCCCCCAGTATGTTAAAAAAGGGACCAACCAGTACCAATATTATATTGAAGGCCTGATGAACGGTTGGTCCGAATGGACCAATGATCCCACAATCCAGGTATTTGCAAGGAAAGGCGATTACAAAATACAGGCAAGGGCCCGTAACCTCTGGGGACAGGTCACTGAAACTAGGGAAATTGTATACAGCGTTCCTCCCCCTTTTACAGAAACCGATGTTTTTTATGGATTGATTGCGCTGGGTGTGCTGGGCATCATCTTTATGACCATCAAGCTCAGGGAAAGGAAACTGAAGCGGGACAAAAAGGTGCTGGAAGATGCCGTGAGCAGACGCACTTCAACCATCGAGGAGCAAAAAGAAGAGATTACCTCCCAACGCGATGAGATCCTGAAACAAAAAAATACAATTGAGAGAAAAAACCGGGAGATTACCGGAAGCATTGAATATGCGTGGCGTATTCAAACAGCCTTGCTACCAAAGGAGGATCAGTTCAGGGAGATCTTTTCCGAATACTTTATTCTGTTTAAGCCTCAATCCATAGTAAGCGGAGATTTTTACTGGCTTCATTCAGATAACGGGAAGGCATACCTAACAGCAGCAGACTGCACAGGACACGGAGTGCCGGGAGCTTTCATGAGTATGCTGGGCATTTCCTCATTGAATGAGATCATGAACAACCATCACACCAACTCAAAAAACGCAGCGGATATTCTGAATCAACTGCGCAATATGGTTAAAAATTCATTGCACCAGACAGGTAAAAGAGATCTTGCCAAAGATGGAATCGATATGGCGTTTTGTGTAATCGATCAGCAGAACATGCAGATGGACTTTGCAGGGGCCTTTAATCCATTATATTTGTTTAGGAACGGAAAATTTGAAAGATATGAAGGGGACCGAATGCCGGTTGGGATATATCATACGGAAAAAGATTCATTCTCAAATTACAGAATCAATATTCGAAAGGGAGATGTACTCTATATGTTCTCCGACGGTTATGTTGACCAGTTCGGCGGACCGGAAAACAAAAAATTCAAGCCCAGGAATTTCATCAACCTGCTTTCAGAGATCCATCACAAGCCAATGGAAGAGCAGCATAAAATCCTGAACCAAACATTTACACATTGGAAGGGGGATAACTTTCAATTAGATGACGTAATCGTACTCGGTGTGCGTATCTAGCCAAAAAATATGTAAGGGATCTATTTACAACACGTAATTCAAAACCGGGCCTTCCTTAGTCATCCTCTTCAATCTTTCTTACCTTTTGATTTTCGGTGTGGGCATCAATCATCCATGCATAAAGCACACGCTTGCCGGTTTCCATGGATTCATATTCAATCCCGTTTTCTCCCTCTACAATTGTACATTTACCCAGATCATAACGCAGTGACATTACCTGATCCCCTACTTTAAGGGGTTTACCATCGTAGTCAAGCAATTGCTGTTTTTTCTTTTTTCGGAATAATCCCATATATCAAAGATTTATTTACCGGATTTTTGATGAATTTACTAAAAAAAGGGCCATCCCGTTGGAACAGCCCCTTTGATTATTTTTTCAATCTATGGATTTACCTTATTATTTAATCAGTCTTTCAACCAGGTCAACCACTCTTGTGGAGTATCCCCATTCGTTGTCATACCAGGAAACTACCTTAACCATTTTTCCCTCAATGACCATGGTGCTTTTTGCATCAAATATGGAAGAACGTGGATCGCCTATAATGTCTGCCGACACGATTTCATCTTCAGTATAACCCAGTATACCTTTCATATCGCCTTCTGCATACTTCTTCATGGCGGCATTTATTTCATCCGCGGTAACATCTTTACTCAATGTTGCTGTTAAATCGACGAGCGAACCAGTTGGAGTGGGTATACGAATGGCTTTACCGTCAAGCTTGCCATTGAGCTCGGGAATTACCTTGCCTACTGCGGTAGCTGCACCGGTAGTAGTTGGAATCTGTGACAGAGCAGCAGCACGTGCCCTTCTTAAGTCCTTATGAGGGGCATCCTGAAGATTCTGATCGGCCGTATAGGCGTGGACTGTTGTCATCAATCCATGCTCAACACCAAATTCATTGTTAAGTACCCTAACAACAGGAGCCAGGCAATTGGTGGTGCATGAAGCATTGGATACACATTCATCACTATCCTGGAGATCACTGTCGTTTACACCAAGCACAACCATGCGATCGATGGTATCCTTGGCCGGTACAGTCAGAAGCACTTTTTTGGCACCGTTTTTCAGATGATCACCATATCCTCCTTTTTCTGATTCTCTTTTACGGAAAACGCCGGTGGATTCAATTACCACATCGGGTGTATCACCCCAGGGTATCTTTGCGGGATCTTTTTCAGCGCTTACCTTGATCTGCTTTCCGTTCACAACGAGATTGTCACCCTCAATCTCTACAGTTCCGTTGAATTTTCCATAGATGGAATCATACTTCAACAGATGCGCCAGTGTCTTCGTATCCGTAATGTCGTTAACACCTACAATTTCAACATTTTTTCTTTCCGAAGCAATTCTGAACACGCTTCTGCCGATTCTTCCAAAGCCGTTAATGGCAAGTTTTATTTTAGCCATATTAACCAAATTTTTTAGGTTTAAACATCAATTTACTGGCTTTTAAAAAAAAGCCTCTCAAAAATAATATTTAATTACCAAAACATCAAACCTCATTTGTTCATTTTATAACATTCCATCCTAATAGACTTACATTTAACCTATTATTTAACTCAAATTGAAAAGCCATGGCAATTGAATGATTGAGTGCCTGCCCGCACGCTGTCGCTGAAGCTTTAGCGTAAGCAACCGAAACGAAGTGCAGGTG
>Ga0207797_1000569_pt1 | contig 28533 bp, 21 predicted proteins | sample PRCRCaboRojoPR_6_FD_187275 | JGI IMG/M metagenome (GOLD analysis project Ga0207797, IMG submission 187275) | Marine sediment microbial community from Cabo Rojo, Puerto Rico - PR CR 10% Liquid 1 (SPAdes) | ecosystem: Environmental > Aquatic > Marine > Coastal > Sediment | place: Cabo Rojo, Puerto... | reverse complement strand
CTTTGATGCTGTCATAACCACCAGCCGGCCGATAAAAGAGGCTTTTCCCGCATCCCGGCAGCATAAGGTGATGATCGTGGGGAACTATCCGCGTGTTGATGAGTTTGCTGGTATTCCTCACGATCAAAAGGAGCATTCCGTTTGTTACGTAGGGTCCATGAGTGAAGCCAGGGGATTGTATGCCATGATGGAAAGTCTCTCCTACCATGAAGCCCGTCTTGAAATGGCTGGCCGTTTTTATCCGCCCGGGCTCCATCAAGCCGTTTTAAAGGACAAGAATCAGGGTCGCATCAGGTATCATGGAGTAATGGACCGTACCGGGATAGAGCAGATATACCGGATCTCAAAAATAGGGCTGTTGCCCCTGCTTCCCAATCCACATCACCATGTGATATTGCCCATCAAGTTGTTTGAGTATATGGCGGCCGGCCTGCCGGTTGTAGCTTCCAATTTTCCTCTGTGGAGAGAGATAGTGGAGGGTACAGGTTGCGGCTGGTGTGTCGATCCGGAGGATCCTGAGGCAATGGGCAATACCATTGCCCGGTTGCTTGGTGATCAAGCCCTGAGAAAAAGGATGGGACAAAAGGGGCGCCATGCTGTTGAGCAATTCTATAACTGGGAGAGCCAGGAGAAAGTCTTATGGCAACTCTACAACCAGATAACAGGCGGATGAAGCGGATGGTTTCTGTTGTGGTCCCCTGCAGGAATGAGGCAGGCTTTATCGGGAGATGCCTCGACTCCCTGCTCGAAAATGACCATCCCCCAAAAGAGATCCTGGTGGTCGACGGGGAAAGCCAGGATGGCACCCGCGATATTTTACAGAGATACGAGCGCGAATATCCCCGACTTCGAGTGTTGAACAATACGGGGATTATCACTTCAAAAGCATTGAATAAGGGCATTCAGGAGGCAAGGGGAGAATATATTATGATAGCCGGAGCCCATTCGGTTTTTCCCAAAAACTATATAAGGGGTTTGCTGGATTATCTCGACAAGCTTGAAGCGGCCGGGGTGGGAGGAAGAATGATCACCCGTGCAAACGCATCTCCGGCAGGCCATTCCATTGCCAGGGTCCTGTCCAACCCGATAGGAGTGGGCAATGCGGTGTTTCGTCTGAGATATCACAAGCCGGTAGCTGTCGATACCATTCCCTATGGGATCTACAGGAGGGAGGTTTTCAGGATTGCCGGCTCCTATGATGAACGTCTGGTAAGAAATCAGGATATTGAATTTTCTAAACGCGTTCTCAGACTGGTGGGCAAACTTTATCTGATTCCTGCTGTCTCGTGCGACTATCATTTTAAAGGAAAATACAGGTTTTTGGCAGAGTCGAGCTTTCGCAACGGTTTATGGAATATCCTGGCAATTTATATTACCCGAAGGCTTTCCTCGATCAGCTTTCGGCACCTGGTGCCGCTGTTGTTTCTTATTTCCTTGTTGATCCTTGCGGCCCTCTCTGTTTGGTTTTCTCCGGTTTTTATCTGGCCCTTGCTGTTTGTTGCAACGGCTTATGTTGTCCTTATCACGATAACTGCTTTCCGGATCAATCAACGTTCCACCTCCTTCTGGCATATCCTCTGGTCCTTTGTGGTGCTCCATTTTTCATATGGATGGGGTTCCCTTCTGGGGTTGTTTCATCTGGGAAAATTGGTCAAATCCCGGTAAATCATTTGTTGACACAAAGGAAACCGCATGCGTCGACCTCCGCAGTACGGACATGAACAAAACATGCGGCTTCACCGCGGCCGGGCATACCCTGAGCAAAGTGGATTGGTAAAGCCGATATGGTGCATCTTGATTTTTATTGCCCGGATTTAAGAGTTCTCCCATAATGTGTAACCGATTTTGTTGTTTACCCGCCATTTCGATGTGTCACTTCTATGGTTAAGACAGGGACAAAAATTAAAGGTATGGGCAGAAAGGAGGGGCTTTTTCTTTTTTCTGCAGGTTTCGTTTTTGTCCTGCCTTTCAATACGATACTGACCCGTTATCTTGCCGGAGGCTTTATGGTCTTGTGGCTCCTTGAGATGATCTTTCAGGGCGGAGTGAAAAACCTGAGAAGTTACAGGCTGATATGGGTGGTGGTGGCTTTTTACCTTTTGCATATACTCAGCTTACTATACTCGTCCAATACCGGGCATGCCCTTTTCGATCTGGAACGGAAGCTCACCCTTTTGCTTTTTCCCTTTGCTTTCGCTTCTCTAAGGCCTTTCACCCAAAAACAGCACCATTATGTGTTGTGGTCATTCATCGCTGCCACCCTGCTGGTGACATTGTTCAATGGAGTGATTTTTGCCGGGAAACTGCTGGATCCCGACTATTATGATTATTTCATGAAGTATCCGCTCTATAAGTTCTATATAGATTTTTCCTATTTCAGTCATCCCACCTATTATGCCGTTTTTTTGGAGTTGTCTGTCATTTTTTTGTTTTATCTGAGGCGTCGGTCTCATCAACCGGTATCAGTTGTTTGGATGGTGCTTCTGGTTGTGGTCTTTACCCTGGTGGTTTTTCTCATATCCTCCCGGGCCGGGATAGTCAGCCTGATGGTGATTTTTGTCCTTACAGCCCTTATGCAGGCCAGGAGATGGTATATCAAAATGGTGCTGATAGGGGGATTGGTCGCGGCAGCCGTTGCAGGATCGGACAATTACCGGTTCAGCAATTACCTGGAGCTTGGACAACGATTGGTCAGCCAGGGCCAGGTGGCAACCAATGAGCTCATTGAAAAGGATGCCTTGCGTATTGTGCTGTGGGATGTAAGCCTGGATCTTTCCACCAGCCACCTTTGGTCGGGAGTTGGAATTGGTGACATTACCGGAGAGCTGAACCGCGAATATGTCCGGCGGGACATCCTTAAACATCTGGAAAAAGCTTACAACCCTCACAACCAGTATCTATCCACTTTGCTGGGCTTAGGCCTTGGTGGCTTGCTGGTCTTGCTTGCTTTGCTTGTATGGCCCGTCATACGAGCCATTAGAATGGGCGACTACCTGGTGGCGGCTTTCATTCTCCTTTTTATGGTCCATTTTATTTTTGAGGTGATGCTGAACCGCATTGCGGGGGTGTTGACCTTTGCCTTTTTTTATGGATTTTTGATCATGAATGGATGGAAAAAGGATGAGATATCCTCCAAATAAAGGCAGCCGTCCGGCATCCGAAGAGAGATCAATAGAGATGCACTCAGCCGTTGGGGCTGCGGTTTGCGAACGAACTACTTGATCTTCGAGGTCATATCATATTTGAGCCCTTCATAATCCACCATTCGGGCTTTGATCTTGCCCACCTTGATCGGGCTTTCTATCCATACCGGCAGACGGTTTTTGTCATCGGTAACCCACACAAACAGATCTTCCCCTCCTTTGAACACATCTCCGGGCACCAGGTAGCCTGAGAATTTGATGCAATTAAATTTACCCACTCCCCTTACTCTTTTCTCCTCTTTGCCCAGGTATCTGATGTAGATGGGTTCAATCTGGCTGTCGAGGAGGAGGGTCAGGGGAATTTTTTCTCCCACCTCGTATTTCGAAAAGTCGATGGACCGGGCATAATAAATTACCGACATGATGTCGTGGGTACATCCGTCCAGGGCGATGGTATCTTTTTTGAACGGTTCCCTGGTTTTCTTGGATTGGGCATAGGCCACTGTATCCTCCCAGTTATAGCGGTAGGTGATGTCGATTTTGTATCCTCCCTCATTAACGTCTCTCTTGTAGTAATGGGGCCGGAGGGTTTCGGGATCGACCCATGTCTCATAAATATCTCTCACTTCATAGAACCAGTCGTAGAAAGAATACGTCTTTCCTTTTCCGATGAGGTGGTAGACATCCCGGCCAAACATTTCGTCCTCGTTGACCTCAAAGGTAACCTCGCCCACATCGGTCCACACCAGGAACCAGTTGTAGGTAAGCACGTATTTAATTTTTTCCCCTTTTTGAAAATTCTTAAAGGCGGGGATACAACGGGGATTGTCGTTTTGCCCCGCAACCTGAAAGGCTGCAGAGCTCATTATGGCAGCGATGATGATGGCGCTCAGTTTTTTCATACCTTGTCATGCTTTAGCTTACTACACTGTAATTTTTCTTTTTGTTTGCCAGCACCTTGAGTTGTTCAACGAGTACCTGGTATTTTTCTTTCTCCAGCCCCGGGTCTTCTTCCAATACTTCTGAAGCCATTTTTCGGGCGTAGTTGAGTATCTCATTGTCCTGACCAAGGTTGGCTATTTTAAGATCAAAAGGTATGCCACTTTGTTGGGTTCCTTCTATGTCACCCGGACCGCGTAATTTGAGATCGGCTTCTGCTATTTCGAAGCCATCGTTGGAGCGGACCATTGTCTCTATACGTTTTTTGGCTTCATCAGATAGTTTATCGGATGACATGAGGAGGCAACAGGATTGGTATTCGCCCCGGCCGATCCTGCCTCTTAGCTGGTGCAATTGCGAGAGGCCGAACCGCTCGGCATTTTCAACAACCATCACCGAGGCATTGGGCACATCAACGCCGACTTCGATTACGGTGGTGGACACCATGATGTGGGTTTTGCCTTTCACAAAAAGCTCCATGGCCTTGTCCTTTTCTTCGGGTTTCATCCTGCCGTGTACAACACTCACTGCATAGCGGGGAGGGGGGAAGTACCTGAGGATGGTGTCGTACCCCTCCTCCAGGTTCTTCAGGTCGAGTTTTTCCGATTCGCTGATCAGGGGGTATACGACGAAGACCTGCCGGCCCTGGTGGATCATCTTACGCATGAACTCAACCACGCGGTGTCGTTTGGATTCATAGAAGTGAGCCGTTTTTACGGGTTTTCTCCCCGGGGGCAGCTCATCGATGACCGAGACATCGAGATCGCCATAAACCGTCATGGCCAGGGTCCGTGGTATGGGAGTGGCTGTCATAACCAGGATGTGAGGAGGATGGGTGTTTTTTTTCCAGAGACTGGCCCGCTGGGCTACTCCAAACCGGTGTTGTTCGTCGATCACCACCAGTCCGAGATTGTGGAACTGAACCGTTTCTTCTGTGAGGGCGTGGGTACCGATCAGTATATCGAGTTCTCCGGATCGCAGTTGATCGTGAATTTCTTTTCTTGATCCTTCCGGCGTTGAACCGGTAAGAAGCCTGAGGTCAACATAAAGGTCACCGATAAACTTGCGGATACTCTGGAAATGTTGGTGGGCCAATATCTCAGTGGGAGCCATGATGCATGTCTGATAGCCATTGTCCAGGGCTATCAGAATGCTCATCAGGGCCACCAGGGTCTTGCCACTTCCTACGTCTCCCTGAAGAAGCCGGTTCATCTGTTGGCCGGATCCCAGGTCCTTGCGAATCTCCTTTAAAACCCTTTTCTGGGCACTGGTGAGTTCAAAAGGCAGGTGATGGTGATAAAAGGCATTGAACAATTCCCCTACCTGCTGAAAGATGAATCCGCTGAACTTCTGGATACGGTCGGTGCGCTGCCGCAGAATGTTGAGCTGAATGTAGAAGAGCTCCTCAAATTTAAGCCTGTATCTGGCCATTCGCAATTTATGTTGATTATCAGGGAAATGGATATTTAAAAGCGCATCCCTGAGCGAAAAAAGCCTGAGCCGGTCGCGCAGGTGTTCGGGCATTGTCTCGCCTATGCTGTCTTTTATTTCCAGAAGGAGATTGTTCTGGAGCTTGCGGATGGCCCTGGAATTGACATAGTTCTTCTTTAGCCGCTCGGTGGTGTTGTAATGGGCCTCGAAACCCAATTGTACCCTGGAATGGTACTTTTCTGCCGACTCGATCTCGGGGTGGACCATGTTGAGCTTTTGATTGAAAAGACTCGGCTTGCCAAAGATCACATATTCCTTGTCCAGCTCATGGTTCTTCCTGATCCAGCTGATTCCCTTGAACCATACCAGCTCAATGACCCCGGTTTGATCAGCAAAATAAGCGATCAGCCTTCTTTTGTTGGGTTTGCCTGCCAGATCAAACTTCTTGATCTTCCCCCTGAGCTGGATACTCGACATGCCCGGCTGGAGGTCCCGGATATTGTAAAAAACCGTACGATCAACGTGTTTATAGGGAAAATAATACAAAAGGTCTCCGTAGGTGGTGATGTTGAGCTCTTCCCTTAATAATTTGGCTCTTTTAGGGCCAACGCCGGGAAGATATTTGATATCTTTGTTGAATACGGAAACGCCCATGCAAATAAAATTTGTATAAAAATAATATTCATATCAGAGAAAAACTTCATTTTCCATGTATTTTTTTGCTTCGGTAAGGCGCCTTGCCGGGTCTTTTCTGAGATTTTCACGATATTTTTTCACCGCCGGTCATTTGGGCGGGTATGGATTGCATTCCCCTTTTATGTTTTGTTTTTATAAACGGGTTATTGCTGCCTCCTGCCGCAAGCCGCTGCAGAGGGTCTTAAAGAGGGAGGCCCGGTTAAGGAGGGACCGGCGGGTGGTATATTGCAAGCAAGCCTATGGAGCGGGTTCCCGCCGGATTAATTCCAAGGGAGATCGCCTGGACCGCATTGTGAAAGCCTCCTCCGTTTCTTATAAGTATGGTAAAATATTGTATGCAGCGGCACGGGCGTTTGAGCCTGCCTCCATTCTTGAGTTGGGGTCGTCCGTGGGCATCAGTACCATGTATATGGCTGAAGGGGCTCCGCAAGCTTCTCTCTATACGGTTGAAGGCTGTGGTGATAAGCTGCAAATTGTGCGGGAAAACGCTACATTACTCAATCATTCGAATGTTTATCCGGTCAAGGGAGAATTCAGCCGGGTGCTACCCCATCTGCTCCCGGATATCGCTCCCCTGGGAATGGTTTATATTGACGGGGATCACAGAAAAAACCAAACGGTGGAATATTTCCACCTGATCGTGGAATATCTTCATCCTCGGGGGGTGTTGATCATAGACGATATCCACTGGTCAGGAGATATGACTGCGGCATGGGGTATCATCAGGAAGCATCCCCGGGTGAGGGTGAGTGTTGACCTGTTTCGGATGGGCATCCTGTTGTTCAACCGGGAGTTGTCTGAGGAAAGATTTGTAATCCGGTATTAGAACCGGTTAATTTTTATATATTCGTGTAAGCTAATTTTCGCTAACCCAATGGCAGATATTATCACCCTTGAATCGCTCAGCAAGTATTATCATGTAGGGGCAGAAACCATTCAAGCTGTCCGCTCGGTTGATCTGACCATCGGGGAAAATTCCTATGTGGCTATAATGGGACCGTCAGGATCAGGGAAGTCGACCCTGATGAATGTGTTGGGTTGTTTGGACACGCCCACTTCCGGCAAATATGTTCTGAACCGGCATGATGTGGGTAAGCTGGAAGATGATCAGCTGGCCGATATCCGCAACCGGGAAATTGGCTTTGTTTTTCAAACTTTCAACCTTTTAGCCCGCTACACAGCATTGGATAATGTGACCCTGCCCCTTGTTTATACCGGATTTTCGCGGAAAGAAAGAGTAGAGAGGGGAGAGGAGATGCTTGCGCGGGTTGGATTGAAAGAGAGGATGCATCACAGGCCCAATCAGCTTTCTGGAGGCCAGCGTCAACGGGTTGCTTTGGCAAGGGCCCTGGTCAATCATCCTTCCATCATACTTGCCGACGAGCCAACGGGCAACCTCGACAGCAAGACTTCACTGGAGATCTTGTCCTTGTTTGATGAGATTCAGCAGCAGGGCAATACCGTTCTCATTGTCACCCATGAAAAGGATATTGCAAATCAGGCACAAAGGATCATCCGTTTGAAAGATGGAGAGATAGAAGAGGATACAGTGCATCGCAATTGAAGATCGTTCAGATGAACAAAAGCATAAAGCCTTTGTTTTAGGCTAAAAACAATACATATGGGCATATACAGTAAAACAGGAGACAAAGGCAATACCTCCCTGCTGGGAGGCAGACGCGTACCCAAATACCACATAAGAATCGAAGCTTACGGAACCCTGGATGAACTGATCTCCTATGTGGGATTGCTCAGAGACCAGCATGTGCCGCCTCAGATACAAGAGGAGTTGATCCTTGTGCAGGACCGTTTGATGGTTTGTGCATCATGGATGGCGGCCGAATGCGAAGAATGTAAATCGGATCTTCCCGGCATCTATGAGCAGGATATTTCCCGGCTGGAAAAAAGCATCGACACAATGGAGGTGGAACTGCCCCCGCTCAGGTCTTTTGTCCTTCCGGGAGGACATCCTACAGTGTCCTATTGTCATATTGCCCGGAATGTCTGCCGCAGAGCCGAGAGATATGCCATCCGGCTTTATGAGGAGAGTCCGTTTTCCGAATTGGTGATCAGATATTTGAACCGTCTGTCAGATTATTTTTTTGTTTTATCCAGAAAAATGTCAAAAGATCTCGACATAAAAGAGGTAATATGGGATCCTAAAAAATAATAAAATTTTTCTTTTCACGTAATAATTTTAAATTTGCAGAATTTCTGAAAAAATCATCAAAATTACTATAAATTATGTATTGGACACTTGAGTTAGCATCCAAATTGGAAGATGCACCCTGGCCAGCTACCAAGGAGGAATTGATCGATTATGCCATTCGGTCCGGTGCTCCAATGGAAGTTATTGAAAATCTCCAGGAGATAGAAGACGAAGGTGAAGTTTACGAGAGCATTGAGGATATCTGGCCTGATTACCCAAGTAAAGATGATTTCTTTTTTAATGAAGATGAATATTAGTTGCCCTCATCGGAAGCATGAGTCTCGGCGGGTTTCAGTTTTTCGTCTCTTTTGAAAATCTCATATTTAGAACCGGGCTTCAGATGGATAAGCCATTGAAAGCCTTTTAGCTTGGTTTCGCTGAGGCTTCCAAGGGGATACAAAGTACCTTCCGGCTTTTTGAGCATAATCACCCGATCGACTTGATTGTTTTTGAATCTGATCAGCAGGTTGCTGCTGACCGCCTTATTGACCCCCACCGTTTTTTTGCCGTCGCGGGTATAATATATGGTTTGACCATTGCCATTGACCATCATCCTTTGCAATTTGTTGTCTTTAAAGTAGCCGGTCATGTTTTTTCCCTTGATTTGGTTAAAGCGCGTACTGTCTTCCATATTGACCATGAAGGAAGATTCTTCCAGGATGAATTTGCTGATGTTGTTGTTTTTGGTGTGTATCTCTATATAATTGGCAGTTATTTGGGAGCTGTCGCTCCATATGACAGGATCATAGTACATCCGGATGACCGAATCCCTTTGTGAATAGGTCAGGGAGTCGCATTTGCCCTGGAGGTTGGACTTATAGATTTTGGCATGGTAGTAGGCCTTGAATATTCTGTCTTTTCCTGTGGTGTCATAATGTGATCTCAGGGTATCGGCATGCAGGTAGAGCGAATCCGATTCATCATCCACGCTTATCATATGAGCGCTATCGGTCATAAAAGCTTTCTCCGGCGAGTCGGTATATTCTGAATAGTTGCCCCTCAATATCACCTCGCGCGAGGTGTCCCTTATTTCTGCATGGCTTCTTATTTCTCCATAGCCCAGTGAATCATCGTAGAACAGGGTATCTCCCCTGATAACACGGTCTTCTTTCTTATAGAGGGCATTCCTGCTAAAGAAAAATTGATCGGATTTGGTTCTGTACCATCCATTTTCGCAATAGAGATAGTTTTTGTCGCTCCTGATGCGGGTTGGCCCAAAGAAATAGGCGATCTCTCTCTGGGTGTCATACTTCAGCGTATCGGAATGAACCGTATAATCCGGATCTACTATTTTGACACTGTCTTTAAAATGGGCAATGTTGCGTTCGGAAAAATAGTGGCCTTCCCGACTGGTGATCGTTTTGTCCTTGTTGATGATCCTGCCTCCGTCGAAATAGTAAGCATAGTTTCTTTGGGAATAGAAGTTGAGTGAATCGGTGTACAATTCGGCCTGGGGGTCCTTTAGCTTCACATTTTTTCTGACCTTACCGAAATTTTTATCGCCGTCGTAGCTCAGAAAATCCCCGTATAGGTGCAGGGTATCTCCACGGTTGATATGTACATTGCTGAAGGCATCAATTTGGTTTTTGTTGGTATAGGAATAGGCGCTGTCGCAATACATGATGAAATCATTGTGCCTGAATTTGACATCACCGATGAAGCGTCTTACATTGGGATTGATTTTTTTGTTGAATACCAGCGAGTTGGCATGAAGAATTTCAATCTTTCGCGCTTTTTCCTGTTCCTGAGCCAGTGTAACTGAGCTTAAAGAGATCAGACAGAAAAGGACCACATTCCTGCACAATGCTGAGGTATTCATCACGGCTCATGTTTCTCTGCCGGTCGATGGAGCAGGGATTGGAAACTTCCCTGCTTCATTGGACCGTGATATTACAATGCTTGAATTTTTTATCGATATGGATGTAGGTTTCTTGTCTTTTCTTATTGAGCCATTCCTTGATGATTTGTTGCTGCTTGTGTTGCTTTGCCAATTGGCTCAATCTGCTGAAATCCTGTTTGAGATTGGCTTTATGGCGTTCCGTTTTTGACACCAGTTTCACAATCTTGAAAATGCTTTGCCCCTTTTCATCTTTGGCTTCATAGGGGTCGGATACTTCGCCTACTTTAAGGTCTTTAACCGCATTGTAATCGGGTTGGGGCAGTTCGTCGAGCTCAAATTCATTGCTTGCATTGTTGGGGTTGACCAGCAATCCGCCGTTCAGCTTATATTTTTTGTCATCAGAATGCTCGATTGCGGCTTTTTCAAATGAGATATTCCCTTTTCTGATCTCTGTGGCCAGGCTATCCAGCTTTGTGATGACTTTTTGTTTTTGTTGCGGTTTGATCTTGGGCTTGATCAGAATATGGCGGGTATTGATCTCATCGCCCCGGCGCTCCATCAGTTTGATGATATGATACCCATAGGCCGATTCCACCACACTGGATACTTCACCCTCCTGAAGACTAAAGGCTGCATCGGCATATGCCGGATCCAGCTCCTCTGCAGTGCGAAAGCCAAGTTCTCCCCCTTTGCTTGAAGTTCCACGATCTTCTGAGTACAACACGGCCAGGGTTGAGAACTTTTCGCCTTTCTGGATGCGTTCACGCAAGTCCAGGAGCCGCTGTCGTGCCTGCCGCTCAGCTTCATAGCTTTGTTCGGGGTACTTCACGATCTGCGCAATCTGAATCTTTTTGTTGATCACAGGAATGCTGTCTTCAGGCATCTGCTGATAAAAGCTCTTTACCTCAGCGGGAGAAACCGTCACATCCTGAATGATCTGCCTCCTCATCTTTTGGGTGCGCAACTGTTCGCGGAGCAATTCCCTGAAATCCTGCCGGATCTCGGGAATGCTTTTGTTATAATATTGCTCAAGTTTTTCCCTGGAGCCAATTTGCCTGATGAAGTACCGTAACCTCATGTCCAGTTGCGATTCCACCTGATTGCTGCTGACCTGAATGCTATCTATCTCTGCCTGCATGAGCAGGAGCTTCTGATTGATCATCTCCTCCAGGATGTCACAACGGATATTTTCAGAGTTCATACCCTGGGCCCTGAACTGCATTCTCTGGCTTTCAATGTCCGACTGCAATATTTTTTTATTCCCAACAACGGCCACTATCTGATCGATCAACTTGCTGCCATTTTGGGAATGAGCAAGAGGTATCAGGGTGATAAACAGAAAGGTGATGAGTACTATTTTTTTCAATGGTAACTGCATAAAGATTTTTTTTAATAAATGACAAATTCATTGTGGTTCAAAGCTTCGTTGTAAATATCATTCTCCAGTTTTTCCAATAGCTGATGCTTTCTTTTATTGATGATGATGCTTTTTATTCGGTCTTTTACATAACCCAGCGGGGATGTGGAGCCCTTCAGCTTATAATCATTGATACGGATGAAATGATGGACCCCGTTTTCTTCCACTTCCAGGGTCTTTCGACGCTTGAAAAAGTTACGCGGATTATCCACCTTATGGGGGATGTTTTGCATCAATGCACTGAATTCGATCCACGAATTATCAAAATCATCGAATTTTTCGGCATATTGATAGCAATAGTCCTTTAATTTGACCTGGTCCTCCTCCTCATTTGACCTGTACCATTGTCTTACTTTTTCCATGTTCGGTGAATTTTCCGCCAGTTTGAAGTAGAGGACCCGTACCAGGTGTTTATCCAGGATAAAATTGGAAGAATTCTGATTGTAGTAAGATCTTATCTCCTGCTCTCTGACCACTGTATCCAGTTTCTGGTCGATCAGTTGCTGCTGGTAACGGTAAATCAACAGAGAGGCCCGGTAATTCTCTATTTGCTTGCGAATATCCTTGCTTTCCTGATCCAGGTTTTCTTCGGCTTTTTTCAGGAGAAGCTGTTTTTTGATCCAGTCGTTGATATAGTTTTTCGCGATCATTGTGCTGTCTTCCTTGGATTTGTTGTCAGGAATGACACTTCTTATATCCGAGAGATAAAGATATTGATCATGAATTTTGGCAATGGGTTTTCTTTCGGTTTCCTGTTGGTTCTGGCATCCGGGAGCCAGGGCAAAGACCGATAGCAATATAATGAGCACATATCTCATGACGGATCAGTGATTTTTTTTGATTTCATTGAGTACCTCTTCATTTACCTCTACGGTATATTGATCTCTTAATTGTGCCAGCCATTCTTTTTCCAGGTGATTTTGATAATCTGCCAACACCGTTCCCCTGGCTTCTTCGAATGCTTTGGGCTGTGGAGGGATGATCTCTCCTTTTACCATATAGGGCCTTTTCTCCTTTATTTGATCCTTGCTTCCAATATTCCAGGCATTGAGGTCGATGATCGGATTGTCTCCCTTGAGAAATATGCCCTTTTTAATTTCCAGCTTTTTCTCATTCTCTGAATTGATTTCCTCCAGCACTTCCTGATCATCATACTTTTTCCGGAATAATCCCCCCTTTTTCATCTTCTTTACCTGCTCCAGGATTTGGGAGTTATCGGCCAAATAGATCTTTCCCCTGAACCGTTCTCCCCACATATATTCCTGCCGGTGGTTTTTGTAATATTGTCTCAGTCCGGCTGTATCCCTGGAAGCTTCAGCCCATACCTTACGGTCCATGATCTCAAACAGGAGGATACCGTCGTGGTATTCTTTCAGGATGTATTTGTATTCGGGGTATTTTTCAGGAAGCCGTGATTTTTCGTATTCGATGATCTTATGGTCTACAAAACGGCTGTAGGCCGTATCGAGCAGGTACTGACCCCTGAATTTGCCATCCAAATCGGATGGCAGCTCCTTTAAGAATTCGAGATAGTCAGCGGTATGATATGTTTGATCTTCAAGGGTGAATAAGGGGGCTTTATCCTGGTCAGCCTTCAGGCGGTCCCACTTCACGGCTTGATTTTTGTAATCGACATAGCGGTAAAGCCGGTGAAAATTTTGGATCTGTTGGTTGAAATGATAGTCCTTTTTGAGTTGAGCAATAAGTGAGTCCTGGGTAATACCGTAACGGGGGCTGTTGGTGATCTTTTTTTTGAGTTCCTTTTTTTCCTCTTCAAAGCTGCCCAGTTCCCTTCGGTCCAGAAGTTTAATGATGTGGTAACCGATGGCCGTTTTAACGGGTTTGGTATATTCACCTTTCTCATCCAGGGCGAAGGCGGCTTTTTCGAAGGAGGGCACCATCCTGCCCACGTTGAACCATGGCAATTCACCTCCTTTTCTGGCTGAACTTTTATCCTCAGAGTATTTTTTGGCCAGTTCTTCGAATGGTTCACCCTGCTTCAGCCTGTGATAAAGGCTGTTGATTGTTTCCTTTTTCTCCTTGCGTTTTTCCTCTGACATGGAAGGGGGAGCGACCAGCATGATGTGGGCTACCTTAATTTTTCCCCTTGCTTGGCGCTCTCCGGTTTTTTTGAGCAGGTGATAACCCTGGCGGGTTCTGAATGGCCGGGATATCTTGCTGACATCCATGCTGTAGGCTTTGTTTTCAAGGGGGTATAGCATTTGCAATGCCGTGAAATATCCAAGGTTGCCCCCATTGGTTTTCACAGAGGGATCATCGGAGGTCGCCCTGGCGACAGCTGAAAAATCCTCATTCTTTTTGATGATGCGCTTCCGGATGCTTTTTATTTTTCTGTGGGCATGCAGGGTATCCTTATAGGCCGTCGGGCGTGGAATTTTGATCACGATATGGCTTGCTTTCACCTCCCGTTGGCTTCTCTCATAGGCTTCCCTGAGCATTTGATCAAGGGTTTCCTGGTCAATCAGGTAGGGTTTGGCCAGTTGATCCTTATATTTATCAAGCTCTCTCTTTACCGAAGGGAGGGTATCAAGACCCATATTCCGGGCTTCGATCACTTTGAGTTTGAAGTTGATGAACAGATCCAGGTATTCTCCGACATCGGTTGTTTCTCCGGAATGCAGGTTTTGTTGGTTTTTGTCATAGATCCTCAGAAATTCCCGTTTGGATATCTGGTGACCATCGATGGTCAGGAGGATATCCTTTTCCTGTCCTGTGAGCATATTGGAGAAGGGCAGGATGATCAGGACAAGGCTTGCAACAAGATGCTTCATAATTATGATGGTTTTGGCTAAGCTTATCTGCTGTAGTTGGGAGCTTCACGGGTTATGGATACATCATGGGGATGGCCCTCGATCATGCCGGAACTGGTAATTTTGATGAACCGTGCTTTTTTCAGTACCGGTATGTTTTGTGCTCCACAATAGCCCATTCCGGCTTTAAGGCCTCCGATCAGCTGATAGACCACCTCTGCCAGGTTGCCCTTAAAGGGTACCCTTCCCGTTATTCCTTCGGGTACGAGTTTTCTGACGTCTTCTTCCAGATCCTGGAAATAGCGGTCTTTGGAACCTTCCTGCATGGCCTCCACTGAACCCATTCCCCGGTAGGTTTTGAATTTTCTGCCCTGGTAAATGATGGTATCACCGGGCGATTCTTCTACACCGGCAAAGAGTGAACCGGCCATGATGGAGTCGGCGCCGGCAGCAATGGCTTTGACCAGATCACCGGAATAGCGTAAGCCGCCGTCGGCTATCAGGGGTATGCCGGTGCCGGCACACTCCTTGGCTACCTCATGTATGGCTGAAAGCTGAGGAAGTCCTACACCGGCTACTATCCGGGTAGTACAGATTGAACCAGGCCCGATTCCAACTTTCAAGGCATCTGCTCCTGCCTTGATCAGATCATGGGCCGCCTGGGCAGTGCCTATATTGCCTACCACAATCTCCAGCTCGGGATGCTTTTGTTTGACTTTTTGAAGGGTTTGAAAAACGCCTGCCGAGTGAGCATGAGCCGTATCAATAACAATGGCGTCCACGTTTTCCCGGATAAGCGCCTCTACACGGATCATCACATCATGGGTCACTCCCACGGCAGCGGCCACCCGCAACCTGCCTTTCTCATCCTTACAGGCATTGGGGTTGTCCTTTACCTTGGTGATATCCTTGTAGGTTAAAAGCCCGATCAGCTTGTTCCCGTTGTCGATGACAGGAATTTTCTCTATCTTGTGCTTCTTCAGAATGTCGGTGGCCTCTTCCAGGTCAATCGATTGGGAAGTGGTGATGATGTTGTCCTTGGTCATCACCTCATCCACAGCCCGGTTGTAATCCTTTTCAAACCTCAGATCACGGTTGGTCACAATGCCGATCAAAATATTCTGATTGTCCACCACAGGAATGCCCCCAATCCGGTAATCTTTCATGATGTTTAGAGCGTCTCCGATGGTGCTGTCTTTCTTGATGGTGATCGGATCATAAATCATACCATTCTCGGCCCGCTTGACTGTTTTGACCTGTCGCGCCTGCTCCTCAATGGTCATGTTTTTGTGGATCACCCCGATGCCACCCTCACGGGCTATGGCAATGGCCAGCTCCGATTCGGTTACGGTATCCATGGCAGCCGAAACAATGGGTATATTGAGCTTGATGTTCCGGGAAAATTGAGTCGATAAATCAACCTCATGAGGCAATACTTCTGAGTATTGGGGAATCAGCAATACATCATCAAAGGTGTAGCCGTCAGCCTGTATTTTATCCCTATCGAAAGACATTTGATTGATGATTTTTGGTTAATTTTAAATCGTGCCAAAATACAAAAAAATAAGCAAATTTAATGGCGGCTTTGGCTTAAAAAAATTTGGGTATATGCCGGGAAATTTTTGTTGTTAATAACGTTTATTTTAAGGAAATGATATTGAGGATGCAGACAAATTCACTGAAAACAGGCAATTTTTAACACGAGAGGCTGTGGACAGATACAGGCAGTTGCTGGTCAAATACTGGGGTCATGCTGATTTTAGACCTTTACAGGAGGATATCATCCACGCGGTGATGGATGACCGTGATACCCTGGCCTTAATGCCCACGGGTGGCGGGAAATCGGTCACCTTTCAGGTGCCCGCCTTGGCACGCGAGGGTATTTGTTTGGTGATCACACCGCTGATCGCGCTGATGCGGGATCAGGTTGAAAAGCTCACGGGTATGGGCATTAAAGCCATGGCCATCAATTCGGGGATGACCCGTCAGGAAATTGATATCGCCCTTGATAACTGCATTTTCGGAGACTACAAGTTCCTGTATATATCGCCCGAACGCATTGAAAGCGAATTGTTCCAGATGCGGGTGCAAAAGATGAAGGTGAACCTGGTAGCGGTGGACGAAGCGCATTGTATCTCACAATGGGGTTATGACTTCAGGCCCTCTTATCTGAAGATTATCCGGTTGAGGGAGTATCTCCCCGGCCGTCCCCCCTTCCTTGCCTTAACCGCCACGGCTACTCCCAGAGTGGTGGATGATATCATGGATAAGCTTGCATTTAAAGAGAAGCATGTGATTCGCGCCAGTTTCGAGCGGAAAAACCTGGTTTATCTGGTAAGAGAGGTGGAAGACAAACAGAAATACCTTTTGAAAACCCTTTCCAAGAACAGGGGATATGGGATCATCTATACCCGCAGCAGGAAAAAGACCCGGGAGATCTCAGAGTTGCTGGCCAAAAATCATGTTTCAGCCGACCATTATCATGCCGGACTGGATTATGATACGCGAGTCATGAAACAAGACCGCTGGCAGCAGGGGAACAAACGGGTCATGGTAGCCACCAATGCTTTTGGAATGGGAATTGACAAAGCAGATGTCCGTTTTGTCATTCACTATGATCTGCCTGATAACCTCGAGTCATACTACCAGGAAGCCGGACGGGCAGGCCGTGACGGGAAAAAAGCCTATGCCGTACTGCTGTACAATGAAAGTGACCGTGTGAAGGCCAATGACCGGGTTAAGCGCAAATTCCCCTCCCTCAAAGAGATTAAATCCGTTTATGAAGCCCTGGGTAACTATTTTCAGATTCCCATCGAAGGAGGGAAGAATATGGGATTCGACTTCAAGGCAGGGGATTTTGCTTCACAATATCATTTTAGCCTGGCCACTGCCTACAGCAGCATCGATTTTCTTCAAAAAGAAGGCTATCTGGAGTTGACCGATGAATTATCCAATAAATCCAAGATCCATTTTAAAGTCAACCGCGATGAACTCTATAATTTCCAATTGACCAAGGTGGGTTATGATACCTTCATCAAACTGATACTCCGCACGTATACGGGGGTGTTTACCGATTACGTGAAGATTGACGAGGATGCCCTGGCCAGAAAGGCGAATTGCAATATCGATTTGATCTATAAATATTTGACAGAGCTTCGAAAGCTCAAGATCCTGGATTATATACCTTACCGGAAAACCCCTATGATCCTTTATACCGAGGAAAGGCTTGATAGAAGAAATCTACACATATCCCGGGCACGATATCAGGAGCGCAAAGAGCTATACACAAGCAAACTGCGGCATATGCTTGGTTATGCCGCATCTTCGCACCGTTGCCGAAGCCGCTTGCTGCTTGAATATTTTGGGGAACGGGATACCCATCCCTGCGGTCAGTGCGATGTGTGTACCCGTGCAGAAGATCTGGAATTGAGCGGTGAAGAATTCAACAACATCCGCCTGTTCATAAAACAGGAGATTGAAAAGAATGAGCTGACCAGTACACAGCTGGTGGACGCTTCAAGCTATCCCGAAAACAAGATGATCCGCGTAATTGACTGGCTTTTGGATAATGAGCAGCTTATACTCACCTCCACAGGTGCGCTGGCCTGGAACCACAAAAAAAACCAGGCAGGGAAAAGTTAAGGAAGATACTCTATCCTGCCTGGAGCCGATGCTAATGGAGGTGATTCTAATTGATAGACGCTTCCCGGTCGCAAAAAGTTGCGTGCCTGAAGAATTTTTCAATGAACCTGTTACGGCTTTCTGATTTGGCGATTATCCGTTCAGTGCCGTAAGGGTTTCGCGTTTGGAGGAATATAACTCTGAAGCATTTGGTTTTTCGAGAGCGGCGGATTTTACAAAGCAACTGATTGTCAATATATTAATATATCATAAACAAGCATTCACCCCCAATCATTTTGAAACCCGCAAGCTCCTATCTGTCGGGCAGGTCCGTACAACCGGGCAGGATGGTTATACCAGTATACAGATTCATAAAGGTTTTGTAAGTTGGTGTGATGGTAATGTGTGGTTCGGGGATGGATGGTGCTGGGTGCACCTCATGTTTGGTTATTTCTTTGTGGTAGAGGTTATGGCCAGCGGGTTTTCCATGGCAAACAGATCATGCCTCATTTGATTCTGGCAACTGCATGAGGATATAATAAATACCCGGGAAAAATTGTTATGGTCTTTATGGGATTTATGCTTAGTTTTGCCGGTTAATATTTGCTTATGGAGGAAAATTCCTATCAGGAGCTGCTCAACAGCGAAAAGGTGACTGCGTTTGTCACGCGTGCGGCTGAATATTGTACATTTGCCGAGAGTGCAGCCAATTTCAGCAAGGGGGATTTCGTTCAAAAATCCATCCGTTTGTTATCCGGACTGTATGCTTCCATGGCGGAGATGCCGGAAATCCCCAATGTCACCGATTCGGTCAACGAGAAATTCGTCACCGAGAACGACTGGCATCGTATATACAACCAGATCAGTCAAAAACTCGGATATCACGACGATTATGTGGATGTTTACGATCCGGTGTCAAAGGAAGACCAGGATGTGAGCATTGTAAGTCTGTCCGATAATTTTGCCGATATATATCAGGATCTGAAGGATTTTGTGAGTCTCTACAGCATGGGCAATGAAGAGGTGATGGTGGATGCCCTGTGGGAGTGCAGAATGAATTTCGAAGATTACTGGGGCCCGAAAGCGTTGGGTGCCCTTCGCACCCTCCACCGGTTGTTTTTTAGCGAAGAGAACCTTGAAGATGAGGAGACAGGTACCGCCAACACCTCCGGTCAGGAACAGCGGCAAAACTGGTTATTTGATCGAAAGCAGGAACAGTATAAAAAGAGAGATCAATGATGGATTATCGCTCCGGCATCACAGAGGAGGAGATACGACAACTGCCCCGGAAAGAATTTGACGGGGAAATTTTTTTAATAGACACCATGGATAAGCTTGATCAGGCCATGGAAATGCTTAAGGGAGAAACCCTGTTTGGTTTTGACACGGAAACGCGCCCATCCTTCAAGAAAGGCATGTTGAATGAGGTCTCCCTTCTTCAGCTGGCCACGGCCGACCGGGCATTTCTTTTCCGTCTTAACCGCATCGGGTTTCCCGGGCCTTTGAGACGACTGTGTGAGGATGATCGGGTGTACAAGATTGGACTGGCCCTGAGGGATGATCTGGTCGGGTTGAAGCGACTGGGTGATTTTGACCCCCGGGGCTTTATAGATCTTCAGGATATGGCCGATAAACATTCCATCCCGCATAACGGACTGAAGAAACTGGCTGCCCTTTTCCTCCATTACAGGATCTCTAAATCGCGGTCAAAGCGGCTTTCCAATTGGGAAGCCGATAAGCTCGGTCCCAAGCAGGTTAGGTATGCAGCCACCGATGCGTGGATCTGTTATGAACTCTACCGGGTAATGAAGAAACTTTAGGATAGATGGGGGACTATGGCAAAATCATACTCAAGTCGGGCAAGGATCAGTCGTTGATGCGCTATCATCCCTGGGTTTTTTCCGGGGCCATCAAAAAAACAAAAGGTTCTTTTCAGGAGGGCGATGTAGTTAAGGTTTACAACAACAAGGATCAGTTTCTGGGCTTGGGGCATTATCAGCCGGGAACCATTGCCGTGCGGGTCTTTTCTTTTGATGACGTGCCGGTAAATGAAGAATTCTGGAAGGAGAGGCTTGCCAAAGCTCTGGAGCTCAGAAAAATGTTGGGTTTTTTACGGCATCGCGAAACCAATGTCTTCAGGCTGGTCAATGCCGAAGGAGACGGGTTGCCCGGTTTGGTCATTGATTATTATAATGGTACAGCCGTTATCCAGGCCCATTCTGTGGGAATGTACAGGCCATTGCAATTGTTCACCGGTATGCTCAGGGAGTTGCTTGGAGAACGTTTACAATCGGTATACAACAAGAGTTCCGCTTCTTTGCCGCACAAAGCCAGTATTGAACGGGAGGAAGGCTACCTCTGGGGCCGGCCCCTTCACCATACTGTCATGGAGCATGGACTTGCTTTTCGTGTCAACTGGAGTGAAGGACAAAAAACGGGTTTTTATGTGGATCAGCGCGAAAACCGTGATCTCTTGCGCTATTATGCCCGGAATGCCCGGGTGCTGAATCTTTTTGGCTATACCGGCGGTTTTTCTGTATATGCTGCAGCGGCAGGCTGCCGTTCGGTGGTTACTGTTGACAGTTCTCAGAAAGCTATAGCGCTGGCTGCGGAAAACATGAGGCTTAATTTTGAACATGGGGCGGATCATGAGGGCGTGGTTCGCGATGCATTTGAATATCTTCATCAATACGGGGACCGCTTTGATCTGATGGTCCTTGATCCCCCGGCTTTTGCCAAGCATTATAATGTGCTTCCCAATGCCATTCAGGGATATAAGAAGCTCAACCGGCTGGCTATCGGGAAGATCCAGCCGGGTGGGATCATCTTCACCTTTTCATGTTCCCAGGTGATGAGCCGGGAGAACTTCAGAAAGATGGCTTTTACTGCTGCAGCCAACACCGGCCGTAAAGTCAGGGTGCTGGGTCAAATGAGTCAGCCTCCTGATCATCCCGTGGACATCTATCATCCCGAAGGTGAGTACCTGAAAGGACTCATCCTCCAGGTCCTGGACTGATCATCCCTTCGCCCACCTAGCATTTGATATCTTCTCATCTTCTCATTTACTCATTTTATCATTTACTCATTTCTTCAAGGATTTCCTTATATTTGTCTGTGATGTTGAACGCCTAAAATGGATAATGATATGGACCGCGACCAAGCTGAAGAATTGCTGCATCAATATGTAAAGGATGAGAAGATGCGTTACCACTGTTATGCCTCAGAGGCTGTGATGCGTGCCGTAGCCAGAAAACTGAGATGGGATGAGGATAAGTGGGGCATTGCAGGATTGCTTCACGACATTGACTCGGAGATCACCGATAAGGACCCGGAGCGCCATGCACTGGAAGCCATTCCCATCTTAAGGGAACATGGTCTGGAAGAGGATGTGCTCGATGCCATCAGGATGCACAATGAAGAGGCAACCGGACAGGAAAGGAACAAAGCTACCCAGCATGCCCTGGCGGCAGGCGAGACCGTCACCGGACTTATTTATGCCACTGCTTTGGTTTATCCCGATAAAAAGCTACGGAGTGTCAAACCCAAATCGGTTCGCAAGCGCATGAAGGAGAAAGCATTTGCTGCCTCTGTCAACCGTGACACCGTACGTGAATGTGAGTATGCCGGCATTCCCCTGGATGAGTTCATCGAACTCTCCCTGGATGCCATGAAGGAGATCGACCGGAAGATCGGCCTGGGCTGAAACCGCAAAGGGGCAAAGCGGCATTATGTTGTGCATGCCCTCAGATCTGAAAAGCCCATGTCACGCCATTTGCAATCACTAACCCTAAACCATTTCATATGAGACGCTTAAAATTGCAGCCTTCCCAGTGGAGAAGGCTGGCCCTTGTTTTTGTTATTGTTTCCTTCATAGCTGGTTGTGGAGGTTTCGGACCTTCAACCGGCAATTCCCGGGAAGGTGAAAAACGGCTGCAGGCCTACGATCAGCATCAAAAGATGAAAGAGGAATCCCCGTTCAGGGATAAGTCGTGGAGCTTTTTCGGTCCGCAATGGATGAGCGGGCGTGTCACCGATGTGGCCATCCCCCGCGGGAGCCATGAGACCATCTATGCGGCGGCTGCTTCCGGAGGGGTTTGGCGCAGTTATGACCAGGGCAAAACCTGGGAGGCCATTTTTGAGGATGCCGCTTCCACCAGCATAGGGGACATCGCCGTGGCCCCTTCCGATACCAGTGTGGTCTGGATCGGTACCGGTGAGGCCAACATATTCAGGAGTTCCATGGCAGGAACGGGAGTATACAAAAGTACCGATGGCGGTGAGAACTGGACCCATATGGGGCTCAATGCCACCAATACCATCGGGAGGATAGTGGTTCATCCGGGAGACCCCCAAACCGTTTATGTGGCGGCTTCCGGCAATGAGTGGACACACAATGAACAGCGCGGGGTTTTCAAGACCACCGACGGGGGTAAGACCTGGGAGAAAATATTCTACATCAACCCCCAAATAGGAGCCATTGATCTGGTCATGGATCCGGAAGATCCCAATGTCCTTTATGCATCCATGTGGAACCGGATCCGCAAACGCTGGAGCGATCCCCGTCCCCGGCCGGGCGATGGCATCTATAAAACGAACGACGGGGGTACCAACTGGCGCAAACTCACCGAAGGCCTGCCCGACGACTCCCTGACCGGCAGGATTGGCTTGGATGTGTGCCAGTCCCGACCCAACGTGGTTTATGCTTTTGTGGACAACCACCACATCGACACTTCTGCTGAGGCTTCTGTCGACTCCTACGGCAGGAAGCAGACGCGCAAAGTTTACGGCGCACAGGTCTACCGCAGTAACGATAAGGGAGAGAGCTGGCAGAAGATGAGTGCCGATACCGGACGGATCGACAACCTGACCAGCACCTATGGTTGGGTTTTTGGCCAGATCCGTGTGGATCCCAATGATGCCAACACCATTTACGTGATGGGGGTTCCTTTGCTGAAATCCACCGACGGAGGAAAAACCTATGAGAGACTGAGTGATGAGGGCCTGCACGGCGACCACCATGCCCTGTGGATTGATCCAGATAATTCTGATTTGCTGGTCAACGGCAACGACGGTGGGGTGAACATCTCGCATGATCAGGGCAAGTCGTGGTACAATGTGGAAAACCTGCCCATTGTCCAGTTTTATAATGTGCATTATGATATGGAAGATCCTTTCCGGGTGTATGGATCGGTTCAGGATAACGGCTGTTTCCGGGGACCGGTAGATCATCGACCCGGCATCGACTCAGCCCGGGAATGGGAGCGCATACCGGGTGGAGAGGCCACTTATATCGCGGTGGACAAGGAAAACCCCAATATTATGTTCAACTCTTCCTTCTATGGGAGGTTACGCCGGTGTGAATACGGGGAAGGTGAATGGGAGGTGGAAAAGATCCTGACCGAGGCCAAAGAGGGTGAACCGGAACTGCGGGGTCAGTGGCTGGCGCCCACCATCATGTCGCCCCACGATCCCCGGGTGTTGTATCACGGCATGCAGTTTGTCTTCAAGACCCCCGACAGGGGAGAGACCTGGGAGAAGATCAGTCCCGACCTGACCAACTACGATCCCGCCAAGCAGGGTGAGTCGTTTTACGCCATCAATTATGCCACCATATCTACTCTGAGCGAATCGCCCCTTAAAGAAGGCCTGATATATGCCGGGACAGATGACGGTAACCTGCATATCACCAGGAATGGAGGGGAGGTATGGACCAAGGTGATACAGGGACTTCCCAAAGGGAAACATGTCTCGCGTGTTGTGGCCTCAGCGCACAATGAAGGAACCGTCTATCTCACCTTGAACGGAAAGCGGGAGGACGATTTTAAGGCCTACATCTATCGTTCGGATGATTATGGGGCCAGCTGGGTGGACATCTCTTCCAACATACCCATTGGTCCGGTAAATGTGATCAGGGAAGATCCCAGGCTTAAGGATGTGCTTTACGCAGGCACCGATATTGGTGTTTATATCAGCACCAACCGCGGTGAAAGCTGGGAAGTGCTGGGCAGAGGCATGCCTTCTACCTATGTCCATGATCTGAAGATCCACCCCAGGGAGCACATTCTGGTGGCTGCTACCCATGGCCGGGGGATGTATAAGATGGATGTGGGGGATATCATGGAGGAATTGGATGAATAGTCGAGGAGGGAGTGAGGAGTAGTGAGCAATAAGGTAACTCAACTCACTACTCATCACCCTTCACTCATTTTTCCTGACCATCATCAGTCCGTCCCGGATGGGAAGGATGAGGCTTTCGAGGGAAGGATCGTTTTTGACCTGTTCGTTGAATTCCTGGATGCCTCTGGTATGGGGATCTTTGGTGTTTTCTTCCAGCACTTTCCCGTCCCACAGGACATTGTCGGCCAGGATGATACCGCCCCTGCCGAGGAGGTGTTTGCCCTGGGAGAGATAAAGTGGGTATTCCCGTTTGTCGCCATCGATGAATATCAGCTGATAGGGCGGGGTGAGTGTTTTCATGATCTCCAGGGCATCGCCTATATGGAGGTGGATTTGTTCACCGACTCCTGAACGTTCCAGGTAATGGCGGATGAATTCCTCCAGTTCGTCATTGATCTCAATGGTGTCGAGCCGGCCCCCGGGCGTAAGTCCCCTGGAAAGGCATATTGCGGAGTAGCCCGTATAGGTCCCGATTTCCAGGATCTTTCCGGGCCGCGCCATCTTGCTGATCATCTCCAGTATGTGGCCTTGCAGCCTGCCGGACAACATGCGGGGATGCAGGACCTTCTTGTGGGTTTCCCGGTAAAGCTCATACAAAAGCTCCTCATTCCGGCCGGTTTGCATGAGGATATAGTCTTCCAACTCTTTGGGCAACTCGAACATGGTCAGAGATAGGTTAAAATGGTTAACTGGTCGGGATCCAGCACTTCCTGTGCCGTTTCCATAAGCTCTTCTGCTGTAATGGCATCAATTTTTTTCTGTATTTCCCGCAGGCTGTCTACCCTGTTCAACATCAGGTAGCTTTTGCCGTTGGCGATCATTCGTACCGAGGGGGTTTCACTGGTGATGGCCAGCTGTCCGAAAAGTTGCCTCTTGGCCTTCTTCAATTGCATCTTTCCCAGGGGGATGGTTCTCAACCTTTCAAATTCTTTGTGGACATGGTCCAGTGTTTTGTTCAGGCGGGATTTTTCGGCCCCGAAGTATAGGGTGAACAATCCGGTATCTGAGAAGGGGGTGTAGGAGGATTCTACATGGTAGACATAACCCAGCTTTTCCCTCAGCAGCATGTTCAGGCGGGAATTGAGACCGGGACCTGCTATCAGGTTCTCCAAAAGGGTCATGGTGATCCGCCCGGGGTGGTAAAGGTCATAGGCGGTGTTGCCCACAATGCAGTGGGCCTGATTGGTGTTGCGAGGTACCGTGCGCTGCCTGGGTTGATAGCCGGTGAATCTTTTCCTTTTCCTGGCATGGGGGGAGGGAGCAATGTGGGCGAAATGTTTTTCAGCCATTTGGATCAGCCGGTTGAACGGAATGTTGCCCAGGGAGGTGATCACCATATGGGCGGGGCGGTAGTTTTCCCTGACAAAGCGCTCTATATCCCTTTTGCCGAATCGGTTTAACGATTCCGGTGTTCCCAGGATGTTCCTGCCCAGTGGCTGTCCTTCAAAGACCAGCTCCTCAAAATCATCGTAAATGGCTTCAGCCGGATTATCCTTATAGGAGTTGATCTCATCGATGATCACATCTTTTTCCCGGCTCATCTCTTTTCCCGGGAATATGGAGTTGAAGGTGATGTCCGACAGCAATTCCAGCGAACGCTCATAGTCTTTGGTGAGAAAGGAAGTGTGAATACAGGTTTCCTCTTTGCCGGTGTAGGCATTGATTTCCCCACCCACATCATCCATCCGGCTGAGAATGTGAAAAGCCCTTCTTTTGCGGGTGCCCTTGAAGATGAGATGTTCTACGAAATGGGCGATCCCCTGTTCATCCTCATTTTCATCCCGTGAACCTGCATTGATGATCAACCCGCAATGGGAAACCTCCGAGAGGGCGGGGGCATGAATCAGCCGGATGCCGTTGCTCAGTTGATGGGTGTAATATTCCATGAAGTTGCCATTTATGGGGGTACAAAATTACGAAAACTAACGCACCTTGAGGGTATTTTATTTTGGGTCTTTTTGCCTTCCCCCATGTCCCGCATATTTTTATCGTATTTAAATAGTAAAATTTGGGATCAAATGTTTTGAAAAAAAATATTTTTAAGTACATTTGCAATCGCTTGAAATGAAACAATGGAGCCATAGCTCAGTCGGTAGAGCAACGGACTGAAAATCCGTGTGTCCCTGGTTCGATTCCAGGTGGTTCCACAAAGGGGTCGTGATCACACATCCGGCCCTTTTTTTATTACCGCCAGTTGAGTACTTCAGAAAATATATCCGCCTAATAATGTATCGAAATTCCCAATTCTCGGTGAAAAAATCGGAAACAGCTATGTCCTCTGTAAATGTCTGGATAAATGAGAGATACAAGAAAAAAGTCGGAAGGTGCACAGTCTATGCTTAGGTGAATGTGCATAGGGAGAAAGTGGACTTCAATACCGGATACACTGATAAGTTTTCTGCATCAAACAAGGTATTAAATTAACCATCTGTAATACAGTGCCTTGTGATTTAATGATGAACAAAACAACCTGCTTCCGGGTTATATGAGAAGCAAACCATTCCATGGAGGATTCGAGGATAGTGCAAATGGGTGATAACCCAATAAGGTATTGATGGTTTTCAATTCAGAATAAGGTATAGATTGACCATTGGGTTACTGTGAAGCCGCTTCCCGTAAGCCAGTCAGAATATTGCCTTTTATTGATATCACAGAAGCGAATGAACAATCACCGAACCATTTTGTTTTGCTATCCTTGAAAGGCTGAACATCAATATTTATAACACCTATAACACTCTTTATGCTTTGTTGCTCAATTATTTCTATAGAAAATAATGAAATCTAACGGAATGTTATGTTTATATCTTTGGGGTGGGTTTATTTTATATGTTTTGGATATAAAGAAAGATAAAGGATGTAAGAGAGGACTTTCATCGGCTCATCGCCTGGATATATAGGTAATCAATAATAAAAAATTGTTGTTCAGCGAATTATTTTTTCATAAATTTGAGAAGCCGCAAATATTTAACATAAAAAATATCGTGTACGAAAATTTTTTTCATAGTTTTGTTGCCGTTTTTTAAACAAAATGAGTTGTCATCTATTTCTAACCCAAAAAATAAGTTTTATGAGGACAAAAACAGTTTTTACCAGTTTAATGATCGCAATGATGACATTGTTCTTAACCGTGCCCAACCAAACCTTCGCTCAGGAGGATGAAGAAGGATTTACTTTTGGCGGTGCAGTGAGGTACAATTTTATCTCCGAGAGTTATGAATCGGATCCTACAGCCACCAACACCTATTTTACCTGGGACACCTGGCGGCTTAATGTAGACGGTTCAGTGGCCGATGTCGACCTGAGTTTTGAGTACCGCTTTTACCCCACATTCGGTAGTCATTTCATTCACCATGGTTTTCTGGGCTATGCATTCTCTGACAACCTGTACATGGAGCTGGGTGTTACCCAGGTACCCTTTGGGATAACCACTTATGCCTCGCATTCATGGTGGTTCCAGGGACCTTACTATGTAGGCCTTGAAGACGACTACGACATGGGGATCAATTTCGACTATACCCCCAGTGACAAGCTGAAATTATCGTTTTCCTACTTTAGGCAGGCCGAACCGGAAGGACCAATTTCCTGGGGCAATGGCGGCGTAACATTTGGAAACGCCGGAGCAGGAAGGTATTCTTATGATATTACTTCCTATCAGTATACCTCTCTTGCCGGTAATCCTGTCTCCATCCGGGAATTGAACCAGTTTAATGTTCGGGCTGCATACAACCTCGATGACAGTTGGGAAATTGGAGCATCCGCACAAATCGGGGGTATTTATAATACCACCCTTCAGGAGTCTGAAACTTCCACTGCCTTTGCCGGACATGTTGTCGGCAACTTTGGAGGAGGTTTCAACCTGAAGGCTGAATACATCAAATATAATTACAATGCCAAGGATAATGCCGGTGAAGATCTGGAGCTTATCCAGATGGGTGCTTACGGAGTCAACAACATGGTTGCTTCTGAAGCCAGCTTGTATGTTGCCGGACTGGCCTATTCCATACCGGTTGAGTGGGGCCCGATATCCAACATTCAACCTTATGTAGACTATACACTTGTAGATAAGGCCAATGAGAATTTTGAGAACATGCATCACCTGATACCGGGATTCCTGGTAACCGCAGGTAGTATTTACACTTATGTCGACTTTGCCATGGGTAAAAATCAGCCCTGGTTGACCGAAAATTTTGGAACGGGACTGGGAACAGGCCGCACCTGGTCAAATGATCCTGCCGATCAGGGCAAATTCTTTTACACAAATGATGCCTCAAAAGTTGGTCAACCTGTAC